>Ga0310695_10008095_pt1 | contig 16443 bp, 13 predicted proteins | sample RumenRJG_04DNA_FD_203882 | JGI IMG/M metagenome (GOLD analysis project Ga0310695, IMG submission 203882) | Bovine rumen microbial communities from Lethbridge, Alberta, Canada - RJG_04 (v2) (version 2) | ecosystem: Host-associated > Mammals > Digestive system > Stomach > Rumen | place: Canada...
GGTTACCATTTACTAAAATGATTATCTTTCATATAATGCTATGCCTGTCCTTTTATAAATCCTTCAGTTCCTTCACAATACGTGGATTCACTGCATCATAGGAGTATAGTTCCCTTTCACGTTCAAGAATCTGGCGGGAAAGGGATTCCATTTTTCCTTCATCAAGGATTCTTTCTATTGTATCAGCAAAGGCTTTGGCAGAAAGGTCATCCACAACCAGAAGATCATTCCCAACTATGGAGCCGTTGAAATTATGTTTGCTGACAATCGGTATCAGGCCCTGGCTCATGGCTTCGCTGAGTGAATTGCTGTGACCTTCGCAAGGCTCGCTGGTAGGGAAGACAAAAAAATGGTGGGTTTGCATTTTCTCCTTGATAAACTCGTATGGAGAAAGGTTGTATCGCTCAATATGACTTGAGTGACTTGAAGAGAGGATCTTCTTGTCGATTTGGTTCACGTATTCCTTGCTGCTGCCCGGACCGCCAATGATGGTTAGATACACATCATCACGGTGTTCGCAAAGCAGTTCAAAACAATCGATTACAATTTCAACGTGCTTGTGTGGGTCGATACGGCCAAAGTATAACAGGCGAACCGTTTCCGCAGAACGTACAGGAACGTTGGTCGGGATATCTTTATTGAATGAGTAGCTTGGAAAATAGGATAGGGGGGTAGTCGTGATTGAAGATGACAAATCGATGCCTTCTTTGCCCTCAAATTGTACCAATTCCTGCATGTCAAGAACCTTTGCAAACAATCTTCTGTACCTTTTCCCTTTTATCTTGTAATAATAGTAGAATTGTCCTCCCTGAAGATACATCACACATTTAAAACCAAGGCATTTTACTATTTTGGTGATGATATACTCGTAGGGAAGGAGTGGTCCAGAAAAGGTCATATGATAAAAAACCGTTTCTTTTCTGTTCTGCTTGAGTAGTTTGAATACGATTCTCACTAAATCGATGACAGCGAATAAGAGCACTTCAATGATATGGGCAACCTTTCCCTCCCAATGGGCATAATGTCGTGACAAGCCAACCACTTCGAGGCCAGCGTCGCGGAATCCTTTCATCACTCTGCGGCTAGAGGACTGTCCACCACCACCTATGGGTGGTTTGCTGGTATCACCTATATTTGCGAAAATAAATACTTTATTCATTCCACTATCTCAAGACAAATACTTTACAAACTTATCTTTTATATATCGCGTGGCTATGATTGGTTTGTTGGCTAATTGGGGGCAACTTCATATAATCATTGTAAAGAAGTGACAAATAAGCGTCTGCTTGCTCAGGCCCCCATAATGTCGTGTCTTCGAAAACGTAAGGCGTTGTACGCCCGAATACCTCTTTACGGATGATTTCCTTGCTTCTGTACCGGCCAAATAGATTGCCATAGCAATCTCCTTCGCGGAACGAGAGGGTTAGTTTCCATATATGCCGGAGAAGAGCATCCTGACTGAATGGCGTAAGCATTTGGAGCACTTTCTTGACGTTGTGTCTCAGTTTGCTGCCCGAAATAGGCTCCACAAATACCATGGAATTCAATTTCGTGAGAAACAGATGCCGTGCGACCATAAACCCCCTCTTCTTGCATGTGACCAAAGGAAATATATCAACATTTATTCCGAGGTTCTCCTCCAGGGGAAGATCCACGCACTTATCCTCTATGCATGTCCGGCTGTCGTCGAGTTTTATAAATGCAGTGCGACATCCTTTACAATTATGAAATTCACAAACACGGACGTAAGGCAAGGGATACTCCTTTAAGAGTTGCCGGAGTCGGTCATAATATTCTATTGGCACGCCAAAATCCATGTCATCGTCCCATGGGATGAAGCCATGATGCCGGATGGCTCCTAACATTGTGCCACCTAACATGTAATAGGGAATATGATGCTCCCTGCAAAGAGAATCAAACCATTTGGCTATTCTTAGCAAGTAGACTTGGCTTTCACTGACACTGATAGGTTGCATTGGAATGATATTGTTTGACTGTCATTGATATTGATTCACGTATTTCTCCGCAGTAACCGACACATCATATTTGCTCTTGACATAGTGCATGGCATCTTCAACGAGATGCTCGTCGAATCCTCTTCCCAAGATGCCAGACAAGGCATTGGCCAAGGATTCTTGGTCGTTGGCCTTGAAAAAAAGACCATATTTCCCTTGGTCAATGATTTCCATGGGACCCTCTATGTCGCTGACCAAGACGGGTAATTGGGCTGCCATCGCCTCAGCGACAGTCAATCCAAAACCCTCGTAAATAGACGGCTGCACTAATAAGTCGTAGTCTTTTAAATGTTTTTTCAAATAAGATTGTGTCTTAACCCCCTCGAAGACAAAATAAGAATCAAGTCCTTTGTCATGAATCATTCTCTCCAAAAAACTGCGGTCTTCACCTTCGCCTACAAAATGAACTCGAATATTGGTCTTGTGCTCGAGGTTAACTAACCTTTCTACTGCCGAAATCAGTATATGCTGGCCTTTCTGCTTGATGTCCAACCTTCCAAGCTGTAGGATATGGAGAGTCGTATTTGGCTTCCATTGTTTTGCCTTTTGGACAAAAGCGTCTGTGGGTATACCGTTTTCCACCAATATACTATCAAAGCCCTGGGCCTTTGTATATGCCTGAACAGCCTTCGAAATGGAAAAAAGCTTTCTCATTCGAGGGTATTCATCACATTTGTTACGGGTGTTGTGTATGGTACGGACAATGGGGAAGGGCACCCAGATGATTTTCGACAGACCTGCGGAATGAATGTGGATGATATCAGGGCGATTAAGCAGCAAATGAAGGTTCATCCTAAGAAAAGGAAGGATGTTCTTGCTGCCCACCTTCCTATTATACATCATCAGGCGGCAACGACTCGACACTTGCTCTTTCAACGACGGATGAAAGTAATCGTTGACAACGATTAACTCAACTTTATGGCTGATTGACTGGTGGTTGACGATATTCACCACCATGGATTCAATGCCACCTAAGGTCAGTCCCCATAAGATATGAGTGATCTTCATATCTTCAATTCCTTTTTAGAAATGATGCGTAGTGTTTGTATATGGGTCGGGAGAGCAGGTTATCTTATTGGGATTGGTGTTGAGGTATGAGGCCCACCACCCAAACGAGCTGCGGGTAATGACTTGATGCTTGCATGCCGACATGAGCTGCATGTCGCGCCAACTCAATTCTCCTGCGTTCCAGTCAATAATATTAACCTTGTCATGCTTGAAATCCAGTCCAAGCACATTCTCATGACTCCTTGCCCATTCTACGCTCCCCGAATCACAGAAAATGTAAAAATGTGGGTCGGACAGAACTTGCTTCAAATACCTCAGGCACCGTTTGAAGTACCCACCATAATAGCAGTCGAAATTGAAACTGAGCATGTCGCCCCGGCGAGCATGAATGGCCACAGACTCTACCGTGGTGATTTCATTGAATGCTTTCATATCGCGGTCATTGACGAAGGGCGGGAATTGAAAAGTATCTCTAATCTCCTTTTCTATACGTTCGATACCGCTATCCGCATTTTTGAAAGTAAGTTGCTGACCAGTAAAAATGTTCTTTTCGGATTGTATGAACAGGTTGGCAGATTGACTAGGATAGACTGCTCCTTTCTTTAGGTATCTTTTTCTGAGGAAGTTCAGATATTGGAAAAGAAAGGTCTTCTTATAAGCAGGAGTGCTGAGAGGGGTTTTGTAAGTGCTGCCCGGAGCCTCAAAGTCACCTCTCATATTCTCAATCTCAAGGCCAGCCTTTCGGAATGCCTCACAAAAATATACAGGGTAATTCCAGTTTTTCAGCCAAAACTCTGATTCTTTAATATACGAGAGTATGGTTTGCCATTGCGCAGGATCGAATACTGACTTTAGATTTGGGCTGTTGAGGCCAAATATTTTGTCCAATTCATATCCGTTCCATTGGCATATTGCTTGATTGCATTCTGGTATATCGTAAACGATGGTTTCTATGTAACAATCATCGTTGGGATTCATTTTCTTGATGGCAAGGTATTCACAATAGCTGAGCATCTGATTGCCAAGCCCCGACTCAATATGAATAATTTTCATTTTGCTGAAAGAAGAGACTTGATTTTCATTAAATATGACTCAGAGGAAACCACGTACTGATTCTTTTGATATAATTTTTTCTTCACATATATCAGTAGCATGAATGGAAACAGCAGATTACCTTGGTCTGACACAGAGGTTCCAGCAAATGCAATAAGTATCAGCGCTAAGACAAGAAGAAAACCGGCTAAAGCGTAATCCGAATCATTTCGATGATAGAAGAAAAATGCCATCAGATAAAACCAGATCGCCAGATATAAACAACCACCTAAGTAACCATATTTTGACAATAGATTACCATACGAGATGTCTGGAGTGGTCATCTGTTGCTTGAAACCATCGTCACTGTACAAACCAAGGTAAAAGTGGTACATAGGTTGGACTACGTCAACCTGACTGTCGCTGATAAGCCCCAAGCCGTAAATGTTTTCACTTATTGGTCTTTCGGAAAGATAGAGCATACGCTCGTAAATCCATGCGAAACGATAAGTCAGCGTTCCCTCATCCATGTTCTTTCCGTTTGCCATGTCCTGAATGCCTCCCGAGAACATTGACTTTACCTCGTTCTCCGACTCATCACCATATTTTCCTTGAAAACGAAGACTGATGATTTGCATAAAAGGAATGGAAAGCAATGTAAAGATAGCCAAGGCGTTGATTACAGTCTTTATCCTTCCACGAAGTATAAGTCCTACAAATATCACGAAGACTGTCATACCTATCTGAATACGTCCCAAAGTGGCTACAAGAGCCGTGCCGAATACAAAAACGGCAATGATAGTGAGACGGCTGTTCAGCATTTTGGGAAATAGGATGGTGACAATGAGATACCAATACAATAATGGAGGTGAGTTATAGTATCTCATGATATGTGTAAATTCGTCCATCTTTACATTTGTGAACTTGTATGGCAGCGTTGGGACATTATAGAACACCTCGATAATGTATAGAATAGACGTAACCAGCGTAACATAAAAAAATGTCTTGTTAAGCCAAATGAAGATTTCATTATCCAACTTCCGAAGGAAGAAGTACGAAAGAATCAGAAATGACGCTCGGCTTCCTTGCAAAATCTGATAGGGCGTAAACTGATAGTGTGTGAATGAGAAGCTGATGTCAAGAAACAAGAAAACGATGAAGATTCCTATCAGAAGGCATATACGGGTGTCTCTCAAATCGTTTGTCTTCTTGTCGATGAACAAATTGATTGCCAATATGGCTATGACATAGATGAAAGCCAGGTCATAGTTCTTGTAGCCAAGTATAGCATCTGTAAGCACGCACCATCCATTCAGCATGAATGTGGCGAATATGAAGAGGCTTAGCTTGTGAAGCGAAGTGATATAAAATATTATGGCAAAGCCTAGAAGGTAAAATCCTATCATGATTCTCTTACTTAGTGGAATGTTCAACCATGAGAGGCTGATTGGTGAATAACGGCTCGACGTCTTTGCGAGTCTCGCTTTGGATCATATTCCACTTTTAGTCATTTTACGGATGTCACATATTCCTCATTGCAGTTGTGATATTCAAACAGATGCAGTAAAAGCCTTTCAGCTCTTGGAATTGGCCCCGAACTACAAGGCTTGACAATCATGCTGCAAAACGCGGTGCAAAATTACAAAAAAATCAGGTATGATGAAACAAATACGATAGAAATGTTATTTATTCCGGAATAGGGCATGGGCTTTGTGGAGAACATTGTCTATTTGAGAGGTCACCATTTCCTGGCGCACCACATGATATTCAATCAGAAAATAATAAACCATCGAGATTCCACACCCCAAAACCAATGACATGATATAATTGGGGCACCACTGCTTCAGAGCAAGACACAACATCACGATAGGTACACATACGCTCAAATGGTACAGATATTCTTTTGAAGGGAAAGTGAAATTGAGACTTTTTTTGGCATAGTGATAGAGCAGCACGGATTCCAGAACGTGGGGAATGGCTACCGCATATGCTGCCGCCACTTCGCCATATTTGGCTGTGAACGACAATAAAATGATCACTGACAATAATGTGCAAACAGAAGTGCATACAAGTACTTCCTTGAATTTTTTCAAAGAGAGCAATATCTGATTCTCCAATATTTGTGCCAGACCGATAAAAAACACTTGGAAGATGACTATTCGAAATGGTAGTATAGCAGGTTCATAACCAGCACCCGCTGTAATGCGGATGATTTCCGGGGCAAAAATCACACAAACGATGATAAGAGGAATGGAAACGAAACCCACGATGGAAAATGAATAATGAATCATTTTCTTGAATTGTTCAAGCTCATTCTTACCATAAAGCGAATTCAAGAAGGGAACGAACACGCCATTATACGCATTTAGAATGGAAAGGAAAATAGTATATAGACGTGTGGCAGTAGAAAAATATCCTACAGCCAGATTACCACATAACATGCCCAGATAAATCACATTGAATGTGAGGTAGAATGAGAACAAGATCCTGTTTACTCCCATCGACAGAACAGGAAACAGATATTTTTTGCACCCTTTTATCTGGAATCTGAATGATACGAACTGCCGTGTATAATGCCAGTTGATAACGGCATTGACTACTACCTGGGCAATGGTAAGATAAAAATAGATGTCATAGTCGCTGCTTTTTCTTACAAAGAGAAAAACTGCGACAACATAGAGCGCGCGAACCAATAAGGTACGCAGCGTAATGAACCTGAAATCCTGCATTCCCTGGAAAAGCCATTCCACCAGGATGATATTGAAGATGATCTTAGTCGCGCCAATAAAATAAAGCGGCTTGTTGGATGACAACTGTGGTATGACAAAAACACATACGGTGTAGATGACCAGTATGATGCCTGTCATGATGATATGCAGACTTACCAGATGATTGAAGACATCCTCACGGCTCTCCCTGTCATCATTACATTGTGGAATGTAGCGATAGCCTATTGTCGCTAAACCCAGGGTGGAAAACAAAATGGCATAGTCAACTATGCTCATGGCAAAGTTGGCTATGCCGAAATTCTCAGCACCAAGCACTCTCGTGACGTATGGAAATGTCAAAAGAGGAAACAAGTAGCCTGAAATGGTCAAAATGCCATTCCATGCAAAATTTTTCTTCAGTGATGACATTTATACAAGAATATGCATGGAGAAAGACTAGTCATTCAGAATATAATCAACGTCATGATGGTTTCGCTGGTCCTCTTCGGGCAAGTCACGATAATTGGAGCCATAATGACAAATGCAGTAATTATCAGGGTCACACGGGCCGGGAAATCGATGATTCTCAAAAATGATGTCCTTGTATGGGAGCACGGTTTCCCTGGGAAAACGAAACCTGAAAGGTGTTCCATAGGCATGCATGTATACGTCCTTCTTGCCGAAGACAGACGAGAATGCATAAAATATGGGGTGAACGAGATAACGCTGTGTATAGAAACTGATTTTTGCCAGATGATAACTATGTCCTACCATACGTGGTACCGTATAACGGTAGATTAGATAAGCTATGCGATGCAACCAAGGCAAAAGAGACGGATACATGCAGAACAAATCTATCTGTAGTCCCCTGTATGTGAAACCATCGTTCATCTTATCTGGCGTACGATGCACATACTCGCTCTTTGTGTCTCTGATCGTACACCAAAAACGCATAAAGCCTTTGTCTGTTTGATAACTTTGAAACACATATTGAGGATGTGGGTGATGCCTGAGGTAGTCGCACAGTTTTTTGTAGTGCTTTTTCTCGATTGCCACATCCATGTCGTCATCCCAGGGTATAAATCCTCCATGGCGAACGGCACCTAGCACGTTGCCTCCTTCCAGACGATATGGTACGCCTATTTCCTTGCAGACGCTGTCCAGATATAAGAGCATATCCATCAGGCGATTCTGAACAGCTCTTCTTACAGATCCCTCAGGATTGTAGCGGCTCTTGAGTTCTTCGGCTGTCTCTCCGGTATTGAAATGTTCGCTCATATGCTGATGCTGAAAAACAATCACATCATTTTTTCGGATATCTGGTCGGATGTGATTGAGGTGGCGTAGGGAAGATATTTCATGAAGGTCCTTTTGTTGTTAATCGTAAAGAACCCCAGTGAGATGTTGCCATTCAATAGTGGTTGATACTTTTTCAGCGTGTCAATAGGGTTGGTACCATGTTCCAAGTCTAGTAATACCTTGTTGGTGGGCGTGCTGATTGAGTTTGCGAACTCCACCAAAGCAGGGTCGATGGTCTTGAAATACAAGATTCCTATCTGGGCATTGGGGTCATATTCCAAAACCTGCTGGATTCCGCTACGCTGATACCATCCAAAAAGATAACACACATTTTCTTTGCCAAAATTGTCTATCAAACCATAAATAATCTGTCTGCGATCTCCTTCAAAAGATGAAAACCGGTCCAAATAAAGTCCGAGGCCATATTTCTTGCACGTGTCCATCACCTCCTCGAGGGTGGAAATGGTGGTGCCATGATAATTGAAGTGTCGCAGTTCATCAAGTGTGTATTGCCCAATCGTGACGGTGTCACTAGTACCCTTGTCGATAAAATAGTTGTCATGGCAGCAGACGGGAATGTTGTCTTTTGTCCATTGTATATCAGTCTCCCCATATTGGAACCCGGCATCCTTGGCAAATCTGTAGGCTTCAGCCGTATTTTCCACCGCACCATGAATTTTGTAGCCACGATGGGCGACACTGGTAATACTTGGTGTGAAAGGGGTCAGGAATTCCTTGCTGTCATCACATGAGGAAGCAATTGCAAAGAATAGAAACAGACTTGTGCATAGGACACAAAACATGATGTGATGTGAACTGCTGTTGCTCATATCATGTGGTTTGTAGTAGAGTTCTCAATTTTAGGCAATATGATTAGACACGTGTCAAGAGAATAATGAGGCCATAATGTCTAATACTATCGATTCTTCGTGTAGCTACACAAACTCATAGAATCACTTTATCTGTTATCACTCTGTCGTCACTTAGTATCTGCCGGCGGATAACTATTCCCTTCGTGGGCTGGTTGATCTTCTTACCATCTATTGAGTAGTATTCGGTCCTCACCACGTTGTCCGACGAAATGTTGTTGATGCCACTCACATACAACATTTCTTCGGATATCTGGTCGGATGTGATCGATGTGGCGTAAGGAAGATATCTCATATAGGTATTTTTATTATTTATCGTAAAGAAACCCAGCGAAATGTTTTCGTTCAAAAGCGGAATATACTTTTCCAGGGTGTCAATAGGATTGGAGGCATGTTCCAAATCTAAAAACACCTTGTTGGAGGGCGTGCTGATGGAGTTGGCGAATTCCACCAAAGCGGTGTCGATTTTCTTGAAATACAAGATACCTATTTGGGCATTGGGGTCATATTCCAAAACCTGCTGGATTCCGGCACGCTGATACCATCCAAATAGATAACACACATTTTCTTTGCCAAAATTGTCAATTAAGCCACATAACGTCTGTTTGCGTTCTCCTTCTAAGGGCGTAAGTCTGTCCAAATATAGTCCAAGTCCATGCTTCTTGCATGTGTCCATCACCTCCTCGAGGGTGGAAATGGTGGTACCTTTATAATTGAAGCAACGCAGCTCATCAAGTGTGTATTGCTCAATCGTGATGCTGTCCTTGGTAGTATTGTCGATAAAAAATTTGTCATGACAACATACAGGAATGTTGTCCTTAGTCCATTGTATATCAGTCTCCCCATATTGGAAACCGGCTTCCCTGGCGTATCTATAGGCTTCCGCTGTGTTTTCTACAGCACCATGGATTTTGTAGCCACGATGTGCAACACTGGAGATTGATGGAGTGAAAGATGACAAGAATTTCTTGCTGCCATCACATAAGGAAGCAATAGCAAAAAGCGGAAACATACATGTGCATACGACACAAAATATAATGTGATGTGAACTTCTGTTGCTCATTTCGTTTGGTTTGTTGTAGAGTTATCAATTTGAGGCTAAAAGATATAGGTAAGTATCAAGAGGATAATGAGGCCATGATGTCTAAAAATCTCGATTCTTCATGTAGCCGCACAAACATCTTCCCCACGAACAGATGTGTGAGTGGGGTATCTTGAACTCAATAAAAATGCATTGCATGCTACATGTTGGCCGCATGGAGAATAGATGCACTATTCCGCAGAAACGATGTGCAGTTTAATGTGACTGCAAATTTACTAAAATATAATGAACTGGGAAAATTATTTAATAAAAAAAGGAGGCACGGGCATCTCTATCAAGAACAGTATTCAGAGAGAAAAATTAGGGCTGCCAAATCTTGGCAGCCCTGGTATTCAAAATCATAAAATCACTTTTTCTACCGTCACACTTCCGTCGCTCAGCGTTTGTCGGCGGATGACTATTCCGGTCGTGGGATGGCTGATTTTCTTTCCATCTATAGAATAGTATTCGGTCTTCACCACGTTGGTCGACGACACATTGCTGATGCCACTGACATGCACATAGTTGGGATAATACTCTTCCACGTTCTCCATGGCATCCTCATTGCCTTGCTTCATGATGTCCTCTACGAGTGAGTTGAGATACACCTCAAGGTTGGAATACCATCCTTTTTCGGTGTCGATGGTGAAGAGTGCAGCGTCATTGGCATCGTTGGGGTTCAGTCCATTGGCCTCCTCCCAATAGTTGGGGATACCGTCTTTGTCGGTGTCGAAGTCGGCGTCACGTGAGTTGGTGGGGAAGTTGTTCTCTGTGTATCCCTCCACGTCGGACACCAAGTCGATAATGCCGGGCTGCTTGGTGACGGAGCCTGTATAGGTGGCTGTTCCGCTCTCTGCCTCATTGGCATAGCGCTCGTCCACGTTGTCGCGATAGAGCGAGGAGCCAGAGTAGGCCAGCACTTTGGGGAAGGCATTCACGGCGGTGTGGGTGGTCACATCGCCTTTGGGCGACGGCTCATTCACCTTGATGCTCACACAGTCGGTGCCAGCAGCGTTCTTCTTGTGCTCCACATTGTCGCCATACCAATGGCTGGCATCAACGCTATACTTCTCGCCATCGATGTCGAACACACCGCTGTCGTAGATCACACCTTTCCAGTCGTAGTTCTCCTTTGAACCCTCGGGGGCTGCATAGGCGTAGTTGCCGTTGATGTAGTAACGGCTGGTCATACCCCTCAAGGCAGCGGGAGTGGAATTGCCGTCGGCACCTACCGTGACCTGCGTGATGCGGGTCTTGTTCTTGGTGGCCGGACCAGCCTTGTAGTAGTTGTTCACCATGTTGATATAACCACCTCCTGGGCCACCATAGCAACCGCCTGTTCCCCAGTTGTAGAGCACACAGTTGCGGAAGTCGACAATCTCGGCCTGCACATAGTTCTGCCACTGGTATTCGCTATACAATTTGTTGTCCTTGTAGCCGCTCCACTGATAGCGTGCGCCGTTGAATCGTGGCACGCGGTTTTGCAAGTGAAGCAGGAAATTGTGATGGAAAGAAGCCAGCTTGCCTCCCCAGATGCCACCATAGCCATGGGCTCCCTTGTTGTGGCCGGCATTGGTAAGGCTTTCGGCTATCGTACACCATTGCATGGTGAAATTGTTGTTGTCGTAGAATGAGGCCACTTCGTCGATGCACCAACTGAAGGAGCAGTGGTCGATCATGATGCCTGTCTTTTCCCTCTGCCAGATGGCGTCGGCACCATCGTTCACATCTCTTTCCTGTCCTCGGCGGATACGGATGAAACGGATGATGTTGTTGGCACCGGGTCTTACAGTGCGGTAACGGATGGTGATGCCTGGGTAGGGGGCCGTCTGCCCGGCAATCGTGGTGTTGTTGCCGATTGACAGGTCGCTTTCCAAAGCGATGACACCAGCCACATCGAACACGACGATTTTCTTGTCGTTGCCACTGACGGCAGTTCTCAGCGAACCAGTACCTTTGTCATTCAGGTTGGTCACATGCACCACCTTTCCGCCACGACCGCCTGTCACGTAGCGTCCATGTCCCTCTGCGCCAGGGAAGGCCGGGGCTTGGGCAAATATTAGCGTCGGAATGGCGATAGCCAGGATTAGGAGTAAAGTTTTTTTCATAATTGTGTAGGGAGAATGATTTCTTGATTTGATGAAATGAGATTTCAAAGTAGTTATACTTTTGGCAAAGATAGGTATTTTCTTGGAGAAGACCTTCGTGATGGGTGTTAAAAATGTATGTAAACGATTGCGGTGAGGCAGAAAAAGGATGGGTGCGCGAAAGAATCCGCGCACCCACTCATGCCATTACCTTATTTTTTGCGTTCCCGCTCCTTGATGATGCCATGCCGGTAGGCGTAAAGCAATTTCTCAAGGTCGTTGATCTGTTGCTGAATCTCCTTGCCCTTGTCAGTATCCGACACCCGCATGCGTTTGGCCGACATCTCCACGATTTGTGTGGTGCCCAGAATGTCGGTACCACGCTGTATGGCGTCGGTGGCCGAGGTGAAAGGCTCATGTTGTACCAAGTCGAAACCACGGCTGTGATATACCAGGGTGTATCCGGCTATGCCGGTCTCTTTGTGATAGGCCTCGGAGAATCCGCCATCGATGACCATGAGCTTGCCATTGGCCTTGATGGGATTCTCGCCGGTCTTCACATGCACGGGCACATGGCCGTTGATGATGTGGCGATTGGGACCCTCCACACCGAAAGAGTCCATGATGCGGTCGCATATCTCGGCATTGTCGCGCAACTTGAAATAGAATCCTTTCTCTTCCTTGTGCGTCGATTTCTCGGTGAGGAAATAGCGCTCAAAGGTGGCCATCTTCGACTTGTCGAACAGGGGGGAGTCCTTGCCACACCACAGATAGAGGAAATAGTCGATGGCATACTCGCGCTCGTCGTCGGCGGTGTCGGCTTGGAAAGCGGCCCTGATGATCATTCCGATGTTGTGAAGGAGTTCATGTCCCTTATACTTTTTGCCATCATACAGCATCACCTCTTTGAGTGAACCATCGGCGTCGAGGGGCACCGAGGCATGGAAGAGCAGGTTGTTGTTGATCACGGCATACATACATCCATGGCGCAGCATCAGGCGGATATGGCGGTGGAGCTTCTCACTTACATTGAATGAGTGGTGCAGTCGCTGTATCAGCAACTTCTCGGCCTCGGTCAGGCGATTGGGACATTTGGGGTCGATGGTGGGGAAGTTGTTGCTGGTGAGTTGGTATGTCTTCCCGTCAAGGGTAATCGTTCCTTTCTCATAGTCGATGAAATCCAGCAACTTGCGGTCGGCCATGTCCCATTCAGGATGCTTGTCGGCCAACTGTGCCTCCAACTTGAACTGCAGAATGGCAATGGCCTTGTGCATACGGGCGGTGAGCATGCGGGTCTTGGTGTCCATCATCGGATCGCTGCTCAATGTGCGGGGCAGGAATTCCTCGCAGGGGTCGTTGCCGTAAGTGTCGAGGGCGAAGGTGGCCAGTGGGATGAGGTTGATGCCATAGCCCTCTTCGAGCGTGGCAAGGTTGGCATAGCGCAGAGAGAGGCGGATCACATTGCACATGCAGGCCTCATTGCCCGCGCAGGCTCCCATCCATAGTATGTCGTGGTTGCCCCACTGGATATCCCAGGTGTGATAGTCGTGCATGACATCCATGATGATGTGGGCGCCCGGCCCACGGTCGTAGATGTCGCCCAAGATGTGCAGCTGGTCCACGGCCAGGCGGTGAATCACGTTGGATAGGGCAACGATGAAGTCATCGGCGCTACCTGTGGAAATGATGGTGTCGATAATTGCGCTGACGTATGCGGTCTTATCCACGTCTTCGGTGCGCTCATGCAGGAGTTCCTGGATGATATAGCTGAATTCCGGTGGAAGTGATTTCCTCACTTTGGAGCGGGTGTATTTGCTCGACACCTCACGGCAAACCTTCACCAGATGATGGATGGTGATGTGATACCAGTCATCGATGTCGTCTTCTTTCTCCTTCACCAACTCAAGTTTCTCGCGTGGATAGTAGATGAGCGTGCAGAGTTCTTTCTTCTCCGACTCGCGTATCTGGTTGCCGAAAATGTCGTTCACCTTGCGCTTGATGTTTCCCGATGCGTTTTTCAGCACATGCTGAAATGCTTCTTGCTCACCATGAATGTCGGCAAGAAAGTGCTCGGTGCCCTTGGGCAGGTTGAGGATAGCCTGCAGGTTGATGATCTCGGTGCTGGCCTCTGCTATGGTGGGGAAGGAGTGCGACAGCAATTGCAAGTACCTCAAGTCGTTTTCCAAATTCAAGTTTTTCATAGTGTTTGTTTTTTCTGTTTTCGGAGTTTCTGTGTTCTCAGTATTTTACCAGGGATTGCCTGATTTTCTCGGTTCCATGGTCGTTCAGCGAAGGCACGGGCATGAAACCATCAGAAAGATACACCGTCTCACACATCACCTGACTAATCCGCCGGGCGAAGGTGTGCAACCGTAATTGGACAAGCAGGGCATTGAGCGAAACCTCGTCGATGGCGTCGTGCCGGTAGACGGCATAGAGGTCGCAGAGGTGTCTCAACGTGAGCGAGTCGTGGGAGAGGTGATATTTGATATTCTGGAGCATGTAGCATACCGATTTCTCCACCTCACCGCTGTCCTTGGTCCTGCGGGCGAAATTCTTCTCTTGCCGCTTGCCCGACAATAGTGAGTTGGAAGGTAGGGGAGAGACCGACTTGGCATGGCGGGGCATGAACCTTGACACCGATGCGAGGTCGATGGCGGGCACTTTGAGTTGCGCCCGGTCTATCCCTTCCAATACGAGCGAGGCTACACCTTGCTCATCGGCATAGAGCAGCAGGTTGCGACATTTCTTGGGCGAGAGGCTCCTGAGATTGAGGATATCTTCGGCACAGAGCGGCTGCCGCTCGTTGTTGGGGGCCAGGCATAGGTGCAAGAGGGCACTGATGGCCTCACGGGAGTTCTGGTCGAGTTTGGTACCCATGTCGCTGTCCATCACCTTGTTGTATAGTTCCAAGGTATCCTTGGCCATCTCCTCATAATCCGAGTATTCGTCGGTCCTTGGGTCGGAGACCATCGACACCCTGTCGGTTAGTTTCTGCCCCACAAGATATTCTCCTTCCTTGGCGTCGGACAATAGCATGGCGGCAGCCCCTCTTACCATCTTCTTCTGGTAGCATATCATTTTCCACGTGCGCACGCCATACTCGGCATCGATAAATTCGGGATTCATTCCACCATACGAGGAGAACACCACAGGGAAGCCACGCTTTCGTGACCATAATTCTATCCTTGAGGCAATAAAATTGTAGCTGCCGTGGATATGGACGATGTCGGGCATGATGCCGTAGAGGATATGCAGGTAGCGTTTCTGGAGTGCCAGAAGATTCACCAGACCTTTGCGTCCATAGTCCTTCTTGCCGGAACCTATCGAGAGATGCTGGTAGGTTTCGTGCGATGAGATTGGATTGCTGAGCGTGACAAGGCTCACAACGGCTTCCTTACCCATTTCTGAGAGCAGATGGTCAAGGTGGAGTGAGAGGGGAGACTCTCCATCGAAGTATGGGGTGAAGTGAAGTATCTTTAGGTTCATATTCGTCGTTTGGCTTGTCAGCTGATGTCGAGTGGGCCACACACAGCACACTATGACGCTTGCCATAGCACGCACTGATGGTAGTAATGTGCAAACTTACATAAAAAAATGCAGTTTTGCGCCAAATGCTTGAAGAAAAAAACGGAATCCGTACTTTTTATGTCAGAAGACTAGACTTTATGACTGATGAAATCGTTCTTGTCGGCGTATTCGTAGCGCATCCTGGTCATCATGTTACGCCAGAGCATGCTCACTTCATAGGGAACCACCTTCCAGGAGGGAATGTCCACGCCCATCTCTTTCATTGCGCGCTTGCCATTGAGCGTTCGCAACAGGCAGGTGATGACCAGCGACAGCAAAGCCACGCCTAGCAGCACCCATCGTGAGGTAAGGCCGGCGAAAGCCATCGCAGCAAATTCGAGGATATAATTGAGGTGCAGCATCATCTGGTCGGTTAGAAAAAGGGTCCTTACACCCATACCGCCCTCAAGATGTTTTTTCGTCTCCTCATAGTAAACTTGTCGGTTCTGCCAGGTCTTCTCGTGGATAGGGTCTTCTGTCAGCCAGGTTTGTGGCGAGATGGCCACTTCCGAATCGCCCAACTTTCCATACTTGTTGACCAGAAAGTCATATTCTCCGATGGAGTAGCGGAGATGCTCAAGGAAACCATTGTTTTCCATGAAATCTTTTTTCTTGAAAGCGACCAGCGGACAATTGGTGCGATAGGCTTCACCGCGCTGTGCGGCCCTGAGAAGGTAGAGTGCGGTATGCATCTGCTCGAAACGGTGATAAGGCTTGCTCTCCTCGGAATAGTTCACATATCCAAGTACGATGCTGTCGTGGTCGGCCAGTGAT
>Ga0310695_10008098_pt1 | contig 16439 bp, 18 predicted proteins | sample RumenRJG_04DNA_FD_203882 | JGI IMG/M metagenome (GOLD analysis project Ga0310695, IMG submission 203882) | Bovine rumen microbial communities from Lethbridge, Alberta, Canada - RJG_04 (v2) (version 2) | ecosystem: Host-associated > Mammals > Digestive system > Stomach > Rumen | place: Canada...
TTTGGGACTTTGCATACTTAAATTATACCAGAAGGAGAGGCCTTTCGGGGTCTCTTTTTTCTTTTTGGCATAGAAAAATCGGCATCCTTTCGGATGCCGATAATGGGCCTATTTTGTTACAGCCCCTATTCTTTTGCCTCTTTATGATCGTAAACAGGAGGCGAAAGAAAATGAAATCAATCAAACTTGTTTCGGCAGCGTTACAAAAATGCAAAAGCTGCCTGCCAGCGTTTGGAAAAACAACGGAACAGCCGCGGATCATCGTCCATATTCCTCACAGCAGCACGAACATTCCAAAAATCTTCCAACAGGAGTTTTTGCCGGAAAAAGAAAAACTGCACAGTGAATTGCTGTGCATGACCGACTGGTACACGGATGAACTGTTTGCCTGCCCGGGCTGCCTGGCTGTCGTTCATCATTTCAGCCGGCTGGTGTGCGACCCGGAACGGTTCCTGGATCCGGAAGATGAAACGATGTGGCAGAAAGGCATGGGCATGTATTATACGCGCATGTCAGACGGCGGCCTGCTAAAACGCAGCCCGCTTACTTCATGGGCAGGGCTGCAGGCTTACGGTAAAGCGCTGAAAATCTATCAGCAGCATCACAGCAGGTTCAGGTCAGCAGTGCAGAAACAATTAACCGCGTTTGGCGGAGCATTGATCATTGACGGACATTCCTTTTCGGCATCGGTATTGCCGTATGAAGCAAAAGGGAATCAGTATCTTAAACGTCCGGAGATATGTCTTGGGACAGATCCTGTTTTTACTCCGGACGACCTTCTGGCTATGGCTAACGAATATTTTACGAAAGCAGGACTGGAAGTGGCGGTTAACACGCCCTTTGCCGGAACCGTGGTTCCTGAACCTTTTTACTCCTTACAGGACAAACGGGTACAGAGCCTGATGATTGAAGTGAACCGCAGTCTGTACATGGATGAAAGAACCGGAAAGAAGAAAGAAACATTTGAAGAAGTTAAATACTGTCTGCAGCGATTTTTTAAAGTTTTGTTTTTACAAAAAAAATAAGTCCACAGGGGGCGTAAAAATGCAAATTAATGTAAATGAACTGACACAAGAACAAATCGCAAAGGCTCCACCAAGAGTTCCGCCCGGAAGATTAAAATATTGTTAAAGTAGGTTTAGGAAACAGGAATATAATGCAGATCAAAAAACAGAGGCTTTGGAATCTGGTTCCATCAGCCTCTGTTTATTTTTTGAGCTTTTATTTTCCTTGCTTGTTCTTCTCTTCCTGCATTTTGCGGATCATGGGTTTGATACCGCCGTTTTGCAGAATGCCCATCATATAATCGTTCATCGGTTCCGCCTTGGCTCTGGCGCCGGTGGTTTCGTTGACGATTTCTCCGGTGGTAAAATCGATGCGGACTGTATCACCGCGTTTTACAAGGGCATGGATCCCTTTGCAGGTGATGGCGGGTATGCCCAGGTTGATGGCGTTGCGATAGAAGATGCGGCCAAAGGATTCTGCCAGTATGGCGCCGACCTCGATGCCTTTCAGGGTCATGGCCGCGTGCTCGCGGGAGGAACCGCAGCCGAAATTCGTCCCGGCCACGATGATGTCGCCGGGTTGGAAAAAGGTTGCCAGGTCCGGTTCTTCGCTGCCGCTCATGGCGTGCTTCCGAATATCTTCCATTTCGGTCAGTTCCACATATTTGCCCGGATAGATCTGGTCGGTGTCGATGTTGTTGCCGAAAAGATAGGCTGTGCCTTCAGCGATGGTTTTCATTTGCCGTTACCTCCTTCCAGATACGGACGCGGGTCGGTTACTTTTCCGTTCAGCGCGGCAGCCGCGACACTGGCGGGTGATCCCAGATAAATGCGTCCTTTCACGTGTCCCATGCGGCCGGGGAAATTGCGGTTGGTGGAAGACACGCAGACCTCGTCTTCCGCCAGCAATCCCTGATGGATGCCCAGACAGGCGGCGCAACCGGGGGCGGTGAGGGCAGCCCCTGCTTCCATCAGGGTCTGGATGTAACCTTTTTCCAGGCATTCCTGTAAAACAAAACGGGATCCCGGTACCAAAATCATACGGGTACCGTACGCGATATGCTTGCCTTTTAAAATGCTGGCAGCTACCGCAAAGTCTTCTGTACGTCCCCCGGTGCAGGAACCCAGGTAGCACTGGTCTACATGCAGTCCTGCGAAGGCGGTCAGGTCATCCACGTTGTCCACGCTGAAGGGCGCTGCCAGCTGCGGGCCGATTTCCGTAACATCAAAGGTCAGGTCTGCATCATACACATAATCCGGATCGGTTTCATATATTGTATAGTCGGTAATGTTGTGCGCCGCAAGATACGCCATGGTGATCTCATCCGGCTGGATATAACTGGTCTTGGCGCCCATTTCCGTGGACATGTTGCACATGGCCATGCGCTCGGAAAGACTGAACTGTTTTATGGCAGGACCGGCAAATTCCACGGCCTTGTAAACTCCGTAGTCTGCTTTCAGTTTGCCGATGATATGTAAGATGACGTCCTTGGCATAGACCCCGGGCTGCAGTTTTCCGGTCAGGTTGATGCGGATGACCTCCGGCACCTTAAACCAGAGCTTTCCTGTTACCAGTATGGTGGCCAGATCGGTTGCGCCCACGCCGGTTCCGAAGGCGCCGAAAGCGCCGTGGGTGGTAGTATGGGAGTCGGTGATGACGATGATCCGTCCCGGGCGGGAGAACCCGTAATCCGCCATGAGCTGGTGGCAGACGCCTTCGTTGATATCCATAAGGTGGGGGATACCTTGTTCGTTCGTGAACTGGCGGAACTTTTTATGGTTGTCGGCCTGTTTTTCCGTGGCGCAGGGAGCGTAGTGATCAAAGAAAAGGATGACCTTTTCGGGATCAAAGACTTTTTCCCCGCCCATTTCGTAAAAGGATTTTACGGTCTGATAATATAAATCGTTAATGCCTGCAATGTCCACGTCGCAATTCACGATTTCGCCCGCGTGGACCGATGTTTTTCCGGCTTTTTTAGCCAGGATTTTTTCAATGGCGTGCATGGTGGAAATCCCTTCCTTTCTGATTATTTATAATGAAAATCCGGACGGATCTGCTGCACGGATCAGGCGCTGTGCTTTGCAAGGAAAGGCAGCATCCTCTCCAGGACAAGTTCAGGCTGTTCTTCCGGCACGAAATGGCCACACTGGGGTATGCCGGCGCCTTCGATATTGCTGGCCAGCGGTTCCCATTTTTCCATTACGTTCCAGAGTTTGCCGACTACGCCGTTCTGTCCCCACAAAAGCAGCAGCGGCGTTTCAATCTTCTTTTTGCGGTCCGGTTCATCCAGCTGCATGTCAATCGTAGCGCTGGCGCGGTAATCTTCGCAGATGCCGTGGACGGTACGGATGTCGCTGAAACAGCGGGTGTACTCGGCCAGTACGTCCGGTGGGAAATTGGCCCGGGCGGCAGGTCCGATCTTCAAATTCAGATTGTAGTTGATAAACCGTTCCGGGTCTGCGGAAAGGGCGGTTTCAGGAAAGCCCTTACCCTGGATGTAGAAGAACCAGTGCCAGTATTTGGTGGCGAACTCTTCGTTGGTTTCCCTATACATATCATACGTGGCGATGATATCCATAAGGGTGCAGCTCTTGATCTTCTCTGGATGATCTATGATCATCCGGTGCAATACCCGTGCACCGCGGTCATGGCCGGCCACATGGAACCGCTCAAAACCCAGTGCCTGCATCACCTTCACCTGGTCGTCTGCCAGAGCCCGCTTGGAATAATTGGAATGGTCAGGCAGGCCTTCCGGTTTGCTGCTGTCCCCGTAGCCCCGCAGATCGGTGATTACGACGGTGTAATGTTTGGTCAGTTCCGGGATCAGGAACCGCCACATCAGGTGCGTTTCCGGATGCCCGTGAACGAGCAGGACGGCTTCTTTCCCGCTGCCGCCGATGAGTGTGTTGATTACTATACCGGGCTCTGTTTCGATCCACTTCTGCGTGAATCCGGGAAAATACTTCTCGTCAATCGTCATCGTGGTTCCTCCTCGTCTTGTAATAGTACGTTTCAACTCATTGGACTTCTTAATTATAAGTATCCAACCTCCGGACATTTTTGTAAAATACTCTTTTTTAATAATCTTATAGCTTTTTGCTATAAGAGGATATATAATATATTATAGAAAAATATCATATTGGAGGGCGTTATGACACTGACACAGCTTCGTTATTTCTATGCGGCAGGACGATATCAGAACATCAGTCAGGCAGCCGATTCTTTGCACGTTTCACAGCCCACTCTTTCCGTTGCCATACAGGCTCTGGAAAAAGAAACCGGACTTCGCCTTTTTTATCGTCTCGGTAAACAGATTGTTCTGACAGAGGACGGTCATATCCTGATGGCTAAGCTTGCGCCGCTGCTTGATCGGTTTTATCAGCTGGATCAGGAAATACATGAGCTGGCCCACCGTAAGAACCATATACGGATGGCAGTGCCGATACAGATCGGGGTGAAACTTCTGCCGGTTCTATTTACCAAATTCCGGCGGGAATTTCCTGAAATTACGTTTGATATTGTGGAAGCCGGAGGCATCGACTCTTTGCCGATGATAGAGCGTGGCGAGCTTGATATTTCCGTGACCAATTATGACGATCATTATCTTCCTTCCCTGCGATATCATAAAATAGGAAACAGTGAGATTTGTTTTTGTACGGGGAGGAACAACCCGCTTGCGGATAAAGGCTCCGTGTCCATTGATGAAATTGCGGAAGAACCGCTGGTGTTGTTGAATGGAGGCTTTTTCATTACCCGCAGGCTGAATGAAATCTTTCAGGGGGCTGGTCTTTCGCCTAAAGTGCTGTTATACAGCGGTCAGCTGCATACGATAAAAAATCTTGTGCAATCCGGTGTGGCTTCTACGTTCCTGATGCGTCAGGCTATACGTAAAGAAGATAATATTGCAGCACTGTCTGTTCAGCCTGTACAAACGATTCATACAGGCATTGTGACACGTCGCGACAGGCCTGTTTACAGTGATGAAACCCGGCTTTTCCGGTTTATCCGGCAGGTTTTTCAGTCCTGACTTTTAAAAAGAGCAGCAGGTGTTTTTTCGTCACAGTATTGTCTGTATCACTGACCTGTGTACTTTGGTTTTATAGATGTTCCTGGGTATTAATACAGCTTGTTATCTGACAGGCTGTATTTTTCTTTTTGTTCGCTTTTCTTATTATAAATCTTGTGATATAATGGTACCGAACAAAAGTTCTATAAAATTAATTATTCCGATGCGCTGAATGTGCCTGTCCGGCGTGTTGGGAATCACAAAAGTGCATAAAGCTCTCTCTTAGAAACAGTAAGGAACAATCAGGCATATAGTCAGGAGGCGAGACTCATGAAGATCAATTTGAAAGTCCATGCAGAATTCGACATAGACGGCAGTATCCGGCCGACGTCCATCGTATGGGAGGACGGACGGGTTTTTGCCATAGACCGCGTTCTGGATATTCGCCGGGCGGCCAGTCTGAAAGCCGGCGGAATGGGTATGCGGTACACTTGTCGGATCTGTGGCAAGGTCGTTAATCTGTTTAACGATGAGAACCATTGGTTCATGGAGGCGTGAGCGTTTCAGAAAGTGTACATATAGAAACGGGCCAAAATTATGTTCTTAAAAGTCGGTTTTACCTTTTTGGGGCGTACCGATCTTTTTTGGGACATTTTGGGACAGAAAGGGGATGGCACTGGACCGGGCGATCCGTTGTGGGAATGATAGCAGTGAGAGTGTGTATGATGGCAGGGGGATATTACTCGTATAAAAAAGACCGAGGTAGTTAGCCTCGGTCCTTTGAATTAAATGCTTCATTGCTCAACCATGTTCCATATTATAGGGACGAATAGGGTGATTTTCCATTTCGTAGGCCTTATAATATGGTGAATTTTGCTGTATTTGCCAAAACTTTTGGTCGTTGTAATTACCGTTTATTGCCTTGTAATCGGTTGTGTCTGCTATTAATTTATGTGTAACGTTGTCAAAAACGCGTACTCTTTGAAGTCTAATAGCATATAAGCCTCTTGAACCACCGCGTAAACTTAATAGCCAAGTGCCATACTCTATGCCTGATTTTTTAAATGGCGTACCATTTGCGCTTAATGGCACTATCTTTAAAACACAAGCATAGCCTGATAAAAATGGGGGGGCTGACTCTTTAATTTTATAAACGGTACAACCTTGGCCCTCTCCATACCCTTCATGTTCATGATGGAAATATACATCATAAAGACCGGTTAATTTACCGGTTTTTTCAGCACCACTTGTATAAGGCTTCATCCTGGTTTCCCATTCCATAAATGAGTCGTGGAGTGTGTCAGACATATACCGGCCCATATAGGTCCATTCCCCATCAGAGGCTCCGATGGCCATGGGCATGGGAACAAGGCCAGTAATTTTTGGGAGTGGCGCAGTGTTTTGGGGAACCGGTTCTTGTTTTGGCTTGACTTCCTTTGTGAACTCTTTATCATTTTTCAGAGAGTCTTTGATCTTCAGCACCGTCTTTGCTTCGATGCTTTTTTTGTTAATGTCTGTCGCAATTTGCATACTGGTTGGATATTCATAAGCATCTACCGTTTCCTGATTTGCATCCTTCAAAGAAAAGGAACGCAATGTCCCCGTGGCGTTGGCAGTATTGAATCCCCACTTTTCGATGTGGTAGTGTTTGGAACCGAGTTGAGCGCAGTTGTCTTTACGGCAAGTGCTGCCATAATAATAATCGTTGATGATCACCTCGAACTGACCGGGGCCGGTAACAGAAACAGAATCGGAATCATAGAACCGCACGAAATGATCTGCTTTAGACCATTCCACGACTTTCCAGTGGTTCCTGTCCAGCTTGCAGTCTTTCAAAACATCGTCAATACTTTCGGCAAAAGCGGAAGAGCAGACGGTCAGCAGAAGCATGACCAACAGCATGAGCTTTTTCATATTGGGCCTCCATAAGAATAGATTTGATAATTATATTGTAATTATATCACGATTTCAGAAAATGAGGTGGTGTATGTTCATATTCTTTGAAAAACTTTTCCATTCCTGCGACAAAACAAAGAACGCACTTATGAGATCCATGCAGTTTCAGGAGGAGTACCGCCAGGCAGACCATGGACGAATGCATAGTTATGCGGGTGAAGGCGGTATAAGTCTCGTTAACAGTGATGATATTAATGCCATACATAGAAGAAACCCCGTGTAGTCAGCCTGAGTTTCTTCTTTTTCAAATAATACATGATTGCTGTGTTGCGTGTAATACTTGACATTACTGTATATACAGTATATTATTATAAAAAAGGGAGGTGACCAACATGGCAACAAAAGCGTTGAATTTCAGGATGGATGAAAAAGAAATGGTTGATTTAAAGAAAGTTGCTGCCGTTTTCAATATAAGCGTTACTGACTTGGTCAAAGATGCAATTAAGGAGCATGTCACAAAATTAAAAAAGGATCCTTTCTACAGGCTGACAGCAAATGTGGAGAACGCTACCGAAGCAGAAACAGAAGAAATATTAAAAGAATTAGAGAACATGTCAGATGACGATCTTTCCATAGTTTCGGTTAAACATGTTTCGGTTTGATATTTGGGTGACGATATGAGTAAAAAAATATCAACCGAGTATGAAATTCAGTACACAAAAAAGGCGGAGAAATTTTTTAAAAAACATGAAAAGGTCCGTGAACAGTATGAATTATCTATTCAGCGATTGATTACTGATGATCATTCGGAAGAGATAGATGTCAAAAAAATCAGTGGCAAAATGAACGAGTATTTTCGTATCAGGCTGGGTAACTACCGGGTTATATATGCAGTCATTAACAAACGGATTGTTGTAATCAATACGTTGCTGGCGGGAGCACGTGGGGATGTGTATAAGAAGATGACGAATCTAAACTAAAGGATACATTATGCTGTCCGCAAAGTGATCGACTGCTATGAGAACGCACAAAAGCAGTACCCGGAGTAGTACCGGATTTATTGAACAAAAAGGATTATAGGTGCAAAATGAAAAGAGAAATTTTAAAAAAAGCGCTGTTGCTGCTTCCCCTGCTTGGAATTATGGGAGGCGCCTATTTCCCGGAACCGGCTGAAGCCGCAGAACCCTGGCCGCCGCGGGATAATTTTTACTGGTTGGGGCAGATCAACAAGGCCAGTGATATCATCAATACGGATGAAAAGCTGCTGACGAAAGAAGAAGGACGGCGTTTTGCCGCCGCCATTCAGAAGGTGCTGGATGACGGCAATAAAAAGGGAGCAGAACGTCCTACGGTTGTCATTACGTTTGAACCGTTTCTTATTAAAGCTGGTGGACCGGATATTACCAAGATTCATGCCGGACGTTCCAGTCAGGACATGCTGACTACGGTGAGTATTTTAATGCAGCGGGAGCAGTTGCTGGAACTTTCCGCCGCATTGAACAAGATGACGGCGACGCTGCTGAATCTGGCCCGGGCTCATGAAGGAACGCTGATTCCCAATTATACTAACGGTGTGCAGGCCCAGCCTAACAGTCTGGGGCATTTTCTGCTGGCTTATGTGAATGCGTATGAAAGAGATCACGACCGGATTCAGGAATATTATAAGCGTCTGAACCGTTCGCCTATGGGTGCAACCGTGCTGAACGGTACGGGCTGGCCCTTGAACCGTGACCGTATGGCGGCATACCTTGGTTTCGACGGCCTCGCTTATAATACGTATGACGCGGGGCAGGTCTTTCCGCAGGAGGCGCCGATAGAAATGGGAGGCATTGCCAGCAGCATCGCCATCCATACCACAAGTCTGATACAGGAGATTATGCAGCAGTATGCACAGCCGCGTCCCTGGATTTTGTTGCAGGAAGGCAATGGCAACACATATGTTTCAAGCGCCATGCCGCAAAAGCGCAACCCGGGGATTTTAAACCGCTGCCGTACGGACAGTTCCACGTTGCTGGGCCTGGCAGTAGGAGAGGCATTCCGCGCTCATAATATACCGGCCGGGATGGCGGACGGACGGATCCGGGGTACAGATACGATTGTGAAGAAAACCACCAGTGTAGTGAACCAGCTGGACCGTATTTTACAGGTTCTTGATATCCGGCCTGAACGGGCGTTAGAGGAATTGAATCTGGACTGGACCTGTTCCCAGGAAATTGCGGACGTGATGATGCGCAAGCATAATATTCCGTTCCGCTCCGGGCATCATTTTGCTTCGGAAATTGTCACCTACGCGAGGGCACGCAACATTACGCCGGTGGATTTTACTTACGCCCATGCTCAGGAAGTTTACCGGAACGTTGCTGCAGCGGACGCATCGCTGCCCCGGGAGCTGCCCCTGACTGCGGAAGAACTGCAGGAAGCAAAAGACCCGGCAGGTATTATCCGGAATCGGGCAGTAAAGGGCGGACCGCAGCATGGAGAGATGCAGATTATGTTTGCGGAGGCGCAGAAGGTTTTGAATGCAAATATTGTCTGGCAGAAGAATGCGGCGGGCAAAGTGGGCAATGCGGAAACAAAACTGAACAATGATTTTGCTAAGCTGCTGCAAGACAATTAAATTCATAAAACATTAAGGAGAAAGGGTATGGTGTAATGAGAATCGCAGTTACCTACAAAGACGGAGAAGTATTTCAGCATTTCGGTCATTCAGAACAGTTTAAACTGTATGATACAGAAGGTAAAAAATAACAGGGGAGCAGATCGTTGATACCAATGGAAGCGGTCACGGCGCATTAGCAGGTTTTTTACAGGCGGCCAGGGTCGATGCGCTGATTTGTGGCGGCATTGGTATGGGTGCCCGGATGGCGCTGGCAGATGTAGGAATCCGCGAGACGATAGAACATTGTATCGACAGTGGGGAAGCCTATCGCATTATGGCAGGCGATAATAAAGCTGGCGGCGTTGTTATCAAAGTTAATGGCGAACGGGGCAACTTGGAATTGTTATTTGTTTCCCCGAAGGAACATAGTAAGGGCATAGGATTCGCTGCATGGTGCGCGGTGGAAAAACTCCATCCGGAAGTTAAGATTTGGGAAACGATGACTCCATATTTTGAAAAAAGGAATATCCATTTCTATGTCAACCGCTGCAGATTTCATATTGTAGAGTTTTTCAACAAATATCATCCTGACCCGGAGGATTCGGACGCGGGCAATGAACTGGACGATCAGTTCCCGGACGGGATGTTCCGTTTTGAAAAAATAGTGAAGTAAATCGCAATTTGTCATGAGTGTAGAATAACAGTGTTACGTTGTTGTTTTTCTTACAGCCGTGGATTTTTCCGCGGCTGTTTTGTTAGTATAGGCTTTCTGCAAGAAGCGTCCATAAAAATACAAAATTAAATAAGATCATGAATCGGATAAATTATAGAGTGAGCCGTGTAGGATATAAATATAATAGGAAGAAAAATTGAAAAATGGATTTTTCTACAAAAAAATTAAATAAGTACTTGACAACACGGGGCGTTTGATGTACAATTACCTTGTGTTCGAAACCTTTGTTTTTAAATCAACGGAAGACTTCGGATCAAACGATACCGACGGCTTCAAATTACGTTTCTGCGTTCGGCCTAAGGCCGGATGGATACGCAGTCAATCATTCAAGTTCAATCGTTAATTGTCAGAGATGTTTTTTGAAGTTTGCGGGTGCGGTTTGATCCGAAGTCTTTTTTCTTTGCAGAAAGGAGGAACGAACCATGTCTGAAGTTATTCAGCGCACCGCCAACGGGGTCGATGTCATCTCGTTGGACACCTTCAATTGCGACAGGCGGACCCTCTGCATCCGGGGTGAGATCACTCAGGAGAGCGCCTTCGAGTTTGCCCTGACCGCAGCGTACCTCAACAGCCTCAGCGAAACCGAGGCCATCACCGTGTACATTAACAGCCCGGGCGGCGATATCGACGCGGGCCTCTTGATGTACGACGTTATCCAGGCCAGCCCGGCCCCCATACGGGTGGTGGCTCTGGGAACCGCCTACAGCATGGCGGCTCTGCTGTTCGCCAGCGGCCTGCACGGTCGTTATCTCCTGCCCAACAGCAAGCTGATGTTACACGAACCCCTGCTGGGTTACCCCATCGGAGGCAACACCTCGTCCATCAAGACGATCTCCGACGACCTGCTGGCGACCCGGGACAAACTCAACGCGCTCCTGGCAAAGCACACCGGCAAGACCCGGGAACAAATCGAAGAAATTACGAAACACGACCATTTCTTCACCGCTGACGAAAGCGTCGCTTTCGGTCTGGCCGATGAAGTCATTACGTTCGACAGATTGGTAAAGGAGGGATGCTGATATGTCGAAAGGTAACCGTAGCATTTCCAATAGGAACAAGATTGCAGGGCTGGTAAGCGTGTTGGAAGAACGCAAGACCGGATTGATGGAGGAGGGTTCCTCCAAAGTAAAGAAAGAACCGGCGTGGGAGAAGGAATATGATTCCCTGATCCTTGGCGACGGCCCGAAAGGGACGTACAGCATGGACCCGGAAGTCTCCCAGGTCAATAATAACGTGCTGGTCATCGCCGGCACGGGCGGCGGCAAGACCAAGAGTGTGGTGGAGGCCAACCTGCTCCACGCCTTCCACCAGAGCATGGTGGTGCTGTTGACCAAGCGCCGCCTGCTGGACCAGTACGGCCCCTTGCTCAAAAGCAGGGGGTACGATGTCAAGGTGCTGGATCTGGTCCATCCGGCACAGTCGGACGTGGGGTACGACCCCATGTTGCACCTCAGGGATGATACCGACATCATAGGGCTGGCCAAGGCGCTGGTCTCAGCGTCCGGCTGCACTTCGGCAAAAGAGCCCTACTGGGAGAACAGCGCTGCCGATCTCTTCGCAGCCTTCATCAAACTCGCCAGGCTGCTGTACTGGGACTGGGCCCGTATGGACAGAGTCCTCAAACTCATCCGGAAAATAGATTACCCCCCGGCCCTGGATGAGGATGACTGCGCCAGCATGTCCAAGCTCCGAACCCTGAACCCCGTCGATCAGTTTGTTGCGTTGCGGAAGAAAGACCCGCAGATGTTCATGAGCTGGCTTCAGTACAGTAACAACGCCTCCAACACAAAAGCCTGCATCCAAAGCATGTTGTTCTCCGCAGTGAACGGCGTGCTGACCGAGGGGATCCAGCAGATCATGGCGATGCCAAAACAGCTGGAGTTCACGGACCTGGTGAACCGCAGGACCGTGCTGTTCGTCCTCACCAGCCCGGTCAATCCCGCACTGCACCCCTTCGCCAACCTGATGTTGGGCACCCTGTTCAAAGAACTCTTTGAATATGCGGAAAGCCTGCCGGGCGGGCGCGTCCCGGTTCCCCTGACGGCAATCTGCGACGACTTTGCCACCGGCGGGCAGATACCGAAATTCCAGCAGCACATCAGCATCTTCCGCGAGAAGGGGATTTCGGTGATGATGCTGGTGCAAAGCCTGTCCCAACTGGAGTCCATGTATGGTCCGGCCGCTTCCGTCACCATCCAGGACAACACGGACAATATTGTCTACATGGGTGGCAACAACCTGGATACCGCCGAGCAGATGGCCCGGCGCATCAACAAGCCCATGGATGAGGTGCTGGCTCTTCCCCGGGGACAGATCTACCTCTTCCGCAGCGGGCAGAAAGGACTCCAGCTGCAGCGGTACCAGATTTTCAACGATCCGCTGTATAAGCAGAAGATCGCCCCGCTGGAAGCCGCAAACACAAGATAACCGTATCCCGTATGTACCGTACCCGGGCAGGACCTGGGTGCGGTACATCTGATTGGCGCTAAAACCCAAAGAAATGCCCTCACTCTGATTTGTTCCAGAGTGAGGGCATTAACTATTCTTATTGCGATTTTAGAGAGTGCGAAACCCCCTCATTATTAAATTATCAGAGTACTGATGTCTGCCATAATCACGCGTACCGTTGACCGAGCATGTCCTCCTTGCCCTGGCGTTTTACCTCATACATCAGTTCATCCGCTTTTTCAAACATGCTCCGCAGATCATCTGCTGTCTCAGCCACACCGTATACATAACCGGCAGAAAACTTAATATCAGGTTTATTATCGCTGTGGCTCAGTTTGTCCATACGATTCCTCATTTGATGAAGCTGGTTAGCGAATAAACCGGTATCCAGGTCTTTCCGTATCAGAAGAAACTCATCGCCGCCGTAACGGTAGGCGTCAGTATTGGTAAAAAACTCTTTTAATCCGTTGCTTATTGCCCGTAATACATCATCCCCGGCATTATGACCGTACTTGTCGTTGATTTGTTTAAAATTATCTACATCCATATAGGCGGCGATAAGGTTAGTACCTATATAATTATCGTAATTCGCACGCAGGGCATGACGGTTATATAAACCGGTGAGAGGGTCGGTCTCGCTTTGGGTTTTCAGCTTCTCGTTATGTTCCCGCAGCTGTCCGTTGGCTTTTATCAGTTCCCTTTGCGACTTTTTCCAGCGGTACCGCAGGGTCGCGACGATCGTGGTGTTGATGATAACGCTAATTGCAATCGTTAATATCTTTTGGAAATTAACGGCAGTGTAGCTGAAAAAGCTGTGGTTCGTAGAAAAGAAAAACATGGAGTACAAAATAATCAGCGCTGCGGAAATAACACCTGCCGTACGACCAAACATGCTGGTGAAAATAATCAGTCCGGTTATCAGCACCATATTCGGATTGGGAATTTTCAAAAACCAGGCGATGGCAATCAACAGGGCCATGCCCAGAAAAGCTATCAATGAAGTGATAATCAAATTGCCGTTTTCTTCTTGATTAAAAGCAGTTTTAGTTTCCATTTCGTGTGAGCTCCGGTTTCTTTAGGAATTGTACGATATGTATCTGCAATTCTTATTATTATAAAAAGAAAAACAATCATTGTCAAATTTCAGGGAGTTTTTCAAAATACTGAAAAAGAAAAGAGTTTTAATGCGCAGGGTATTTTTTAACTGGGAAGCATAATGTACCGTTTATCTTCATTAATAAAAAATAAATGGTTATAAATACCTTTAAATGATATAATTAAAATGTAATAAAAGTAGTAATTTGGTGGTTTGGTTACCGGTTAACGTATATCAGATTTTGTTTTATGTAAAACATGGTTAAGGTGTCAAAACAAGGAAGTTAGGAATTCCCTGTAGACACACTACCGCATTTTTTCAAAAATCAAATCTGTTTTGGGCTTTTCTTTTTACGTTTTACGGAAAAAATCGTTGTTTTCTACATTAGTAAACGTCTCCTGTCCATATTTTTTACTCGGTTATCGGCAAAAGGGGACAGTTGTCCCGTTGCGTGCGCATATACTTGCGTAACTTGTTGAAGTTATAGGCCATCACCTTGCATATCACAAATGCCTTAGAACGGATTTTTCCAAGCACCGGGATCGTATCAATGTGGTATTTCCTTCGTAAAACAGAAGGGATGCCTTCAATCGCATTGCGTTTGCGGGCCAGTTTACGGTATTCTTCTGTGGACATTTTCCGCAGGTAGTTCGCCCTGTCGGCCATCTTCTGCGATACGTGTACCGCGTAGTCTTTTCTCTGTTCCTTTGCTTTACAACGGTCTTTATAAGGACAGGCGCCGCAATGAAGCTTCGAAAATTTCACGCGGCACATCCCGGTCTTCGGGTGTTACTTTGTTTCTGTTTCTTTTAATTCGACAGAGGCGTCTCATATGCCTTGTGGAAAACTAAATATTTAGTAGTTTTGACACCTTAACCATAATTAAGTTAATCAATGTTAATAGTACATATCGTAATTTGCCTCAGTAAAGATGAATATGATATAATTAAAAAACGATTTACGACAGCGTCAATTTTGCTGGACCTGTCTTGTATATATAATAAAAGATATGATTCTTTTGTTCCCTATCTGCAAAAAAATAAATAAAATCAGGAGGAAACTATGAAACGGTCAAAATTTTTAATGGTATTATTTATGGGGATTCTGCTTTTGGCGACAACTGCGACGGCGTTTGCCGCCACGGTTCAGGAACAGCGGGAAGAAACCCGGCACAAGGTTGCGGAAACCTTAAATAAACTGTACGAACGGAAACCGTCTGCCCGGACGGCGCTGAAAAATGCGGAAGGCTATGCCGTGTTTGTCAACACCGGCATAAAATTAGGAATCCTGGGTGATTCCCATGGTCGTGGGCTCGCGCACAATAATAAAACCGGGGAAGAAATCTTCATGCGGATGAAAGAATTTCAGGCAGGTCTAGGCCTCGGCATCAAAGAATACGCTTTGATTTTTGCCTTTATTGACAAAACAGCATGGGATAGATTTATTTCTTCGAAAGTGTCTTTTGGGGGACAGGCAGATGTAACAGCCGATGACGGAGTCAACGGTGGTTCCTTTGAGGGTGCGGTCCAGGCGGCGCCCGGGACTTTCGTTTATCAGATGACAACAAAAGGACTTGCAGCAGAACTTTCTCTTAAAGGAACAAACTATTACAGAGACAAGAAGCTGAATGCTGCAGACGTTGAGAAAAAAGGAAATTCCGGACGAAAATAACGTAGGGTTTTTGCCTGTATTATAAATCCACCAAAGACAATGCTTCAAAAATTGGATACTGATAAGATTAATAATGTTAATCGAAAGATTTATCACAGCAAGCTATTCAACAGTCGTGGATCTTCAACATCCACGACTGTTGTTTTAATATGGAAATTTTCAGTTTTGCTTAAGGAAACGCTGGTTAAATGAGTTTGTGCGATGACCGCAGGCTTTTTGCGACCAACAAAGAAATGGCCCGAAGGCGCCGCCGTAGACGCGTTGAGGGACATTCACGCAGTCAGTCACAAAAAGCACCGGTCAGCGTGAGAAGAATTAATCAGCGTTTCCTTAAAGCCGTAGATTTATTTTCTGCGGCTGTTTTGTTATAATTAAATAAATCAATGTTTATCATACGAATCACGGTTTGTCTCCACATTCATTATCATTTCACTACAATCTTCTTAATAATAAAAAACATGCTGCCGGCTCGTTTTGTTGAAGGGAATCAAAATGAAAAAAACTGTCCCGGAGAAAAATGAAAACCATATTGACGGATCTCGCCCTGATTTTTGTTTGCTGACGCCCTGGCACCGGGCGGAGGCCGTAACTTCGTATACGACGCCCAACGGATTGTTCTTCTGTCAGAAAGAACGGACTGAGGGTCATTGCAGTATAGGAGGGGGATAAGGTTACGGCGATTTGCAAAGGAATAAGGTAATCGTTTTTAAGTTTTTTGAGCAAAGAGTTTTCTATGGAAGAGAGAAAGCATGAACTGGTTATTTAAAATTTTATATCAGAATATCGAAGTGTATGCGTGAGACGAAAAAAGATGGTTAATTGAAAATCCAAGTGCACGTTTGAAGATGTAAATGCACGGCCAGAAATATTAATTGCACGCACGAAGTTGTAAATGCCCACATGGTAAAAGAATCGTGCATTAAGGATTGCAAATACAGAGAAAATCACGTAAAATTCATATAAAGAAGGCATGCCAAAACCCGGA
>Ga0310695_10008099_pt1 | contig 16437 bp, 17 predicted proteins | sample RumenRJG_04DNA_FD_203882 | JGI IMG/M metagenome (GOLD analysis project Ga0310695, IMG submission 203882) | Bovine rumen microbial communities from Lethbridge, Alberta, Canada - RJG_04 (v2) (version 2) | ecosystem: Host-associated > Mammals > Digestive system > Stomach > Rumen | place: Canada...
CCTCATATGACAGCCTGGACTGGCCTTTGAAAAATGCATTGACAGAATATTACAAGGTGGACAACCTTGGTGACTATGACCAGGTGTACCGTGCCGTTGCTTATTTCGCTTTCCGCTACGGCAAAATTGACTGGCTGGAATCAAACAATGAATTCTGGCTGGAGCAGGATGCCCGTCTGCGTACGGATTTCCACATCACTACCGGCATCCAGGCCGATGAGATCGGGAACTGGAAGCATAAATCTTCCATGAAGCCATTCTATGCTGCCGCCGGGATCCCGACTGCCCGCTGTCATCATGTCACGGACATCAAAGACGCAAAACAGTTCATTGCTGAAAACGGCGGTTATCCGATGATCGCCAAACCGGATGTCGGGGTTGGCGCTGCCAACACCTGGAAGCTGGAAAATGAGGATGACCTGAATGAGTTCTTCCGCATCAAGCCGGATGTTCCTTACCTGATCGAGGAGTTCGTTGAGGGCAACATCTTCTCCTATGACGCGATCGTCGATTCCCATTGCGAACCGGTTTACGAATCCATGACGTCCTGGCCGCCTTCGATCGCAGATATCGTCAACAAGGATCTGGACCTTTTCTATTTCACCGGTGCGGCCATACCGGAAGCGCTGAAAAAGCTTGGCCGTGCGGCGCTGAAATCCTTCAACGTCCGCAGCCGTTTTGTCCATCTGGAGTTCTTCAAGATGACTAAAGCCCGTGCGGGTCTGGGTGAAGTCGGTGACTATGTCGGGCTGGAAGTCAACATGCGCCCGGCAGGCGGTTCCACCCCGGATATGATGAATTACGCACATTCCACGGATGTTTTCCAGATCTGGGCGGACATGGTCACTTACGACAAACGAATTCTGCCGGAAAGTGAGGATCATCACTGGTGCGTTTATGCGGGGCGGAAGGAATATCTGTTCCAATACGAACACAGCCATGAGGAGATCATGGAAAAATACGGCGACCGGATCGTGATGTATGAACATCGTCCGGAAGTTACCTGGGCAACGATGGGAAGCGTGAGCTATACTGCCCATGCTTACAGCGAAGAGGAAGTTTATGAATTCGGGCGCTTTGTCCAGGCCCGAAAGGAGAATGCATGAGAGAAGAATATCCGAAGCGTTACAGCAATATCCTTGGCAGGGATATGGAATGTGCTGTTTTCCGGGCGGATACACCATCCGACATCGACCGGAGCAAGGTCTGCCTTGCGTTTCCGCCGCAAAGCGGCCGGTATTATGATTTCAAAAACTTTCAGATGGTTGAGAGCGCCCGTCCCTGGATCGAATCCGGTCAGCTTTTCCTCATCTGTGTCGATGGTATTGACGCTGAAACCTGGTCCGCTTCGGGTGACCCGCGCGCACGGATCGAGCTGCAGGAGCTGTGGTTCCATTACGTGGTCGATGAACTGCTGCCGGAATATACCGGCGACGGCAAAAAAGCGATGACAACGGGCTGCAGTATGGGCGCTACCCATGCCGCAAATTTCTTCTTCCGCCGTCCCGACCTGTTTGACGGTTTGGTCGCCCTGAGCGGAGTGTATAATGCGCAGGTCTTCTTCCATGAATACTGCGACGATCTGGTCTATGACAATTCCTCGATCCATTTCCTGCCCAATATGCCCTCTGACCATCCCTGGATGGACCTTTACCGGAACAGTGAGATCATCACCTGCTGCGGTCAGGGCGCCTGGGAGGATGAATTGCTGTACAGCACAAGGGAATTGGATCGGATCATGAGCCAAAAGGGTATTCCGCACTGGTCCGATTACTGGGGATTTGATGTCAACCATGATTGGCCCTGGTGGCAGAAACAGCTTCCTTATTTTCTGGATCACCTCTCAGCCAAAGGCTATTTGTAAAAGAAAAATAAGTCTCCCGGTCCGGGAGACTTATTCATTTCATTTTTTCCTATAAGAGCTCAATTTGTTATGCTCCTGGCAATCGGGAGTGAGTGCTTCGCATGGCGCGGCTCGATTACGCGTGTGTCACCATAAGCCGCTGGCCGCGCCGGGTTTGTTTAGCCGGGGCACGGGCCGTCTAAAGCCGCCCGTGCCCCGGCACCCCGGTTATCAAATCAAGGCGGACAAGTTTAGTTTACTGTTCCGACTTTTATTGAGACTTATCCACCCGCGGCGTTTGTCTGTATTTTTCAAATTCTTCTGCCGGGACCATGCCGCCTCCGGTAGCCCAGACGAGATTTGTCGCCGAAGCCCCGTATTTCTCCGAGGTGTAGCGGATCCCGTCAAAACCGGCGCAGGCGGAAGGTTCGATTTGGATCCCGCAGTGACGGTCCAGCAGCCGCAGGTAATCAAACAGGGCCTCATCGCGGACCGTGAAGCAGCCGTCAAGTGCATTTTTCATCTGCCTCCAAACCAGCTCTGATGCCCTTGTTACGGCCAGTCCGTCAGCAGCCGTGATGCCGGTCAATCCAAAATCCGCGGCACTGACTGACGAGCCTTTTCCCGTGACCATTGCTAAAAGCATGCAGGGTGCCTGGACCGGTTCGGCAAAATAGCAGTGAACCGCACTGCCGAAAATCAGCTTCAGACCGAAGGTGATCCCGCCGGGGCCTCCGCCGACTCCGCAGGGAAGGTAAACATAAAGCGGATGGGCTTGGTCGACGATGATCCCGGCCTCTTGCAGCTGTTTCTGCAACCGTTTGGCAGCCACGGCATAGCCGAGAAACAATTCGGCAGAGCGTTCATCATCGATAAAATAGCTGTCGGGATCCGCTTCCGATTCTGCACGTCCTGCGGCAACCGCGGCTTCGTAATCCTTTTCGGATTCCACCACGCGCACGCCCTTTTCCCGGAGCAGTTTCTTTTTCCACTCGCGGGCTTCCCGGGAAATGTAAACCGAAGTCCGGAATCCGAGAGCCGCGCCGATGATCCCGATGCTCAGGCCCAGATTTCCGGTGGAGCCGACGGCCAGTTTTTTCCCCTGCAAAAATGACCGGATCGGTTCTGACGAGATCACGCTGTAATCCATATCCTCCCTCAGCAGGCCTGCTGCTAAGAGGAGATCTTCGGTATGTTTGAGTACGGCATAGATCCCGCCGCGGGCTTTTACGGAGCCGCTGACGGGCAGGCTGTCATCCCGCTTAAGCCATAATGGACCGATATCCGGGATCCCAAACCTTTCCGTCAGTGCTTTTTCGATTTGAGGGATCGCACTCAGCGGAGATTCGATGATCCCGCCGGCTGCTGCGGTTTCCGGAAAGCGCCGGGCGATCCATGGAGCGAACCGGTGCAGACGGGCGTCGGCATCATCCACATCAGCCTTTGTGAATGAAAAATCAGGATCTGAATGACATTCCGGGTTTTCCCAGAAAACAGGTTTTGCAGATCGGATCAAATCAAAAGTATCCGGGCACAAGATTCCATCTCCATTTCTCAATAAGTCAAAAGATGCGTATTAATTTGGATTAACAAAAAAATCCATCAATCAGATGGATTTCAGAGGCGACGATCGGATTTGAACCGATGATGAGGGTTTTGCAGACCCTTGCCTTGCCACTTGGCCACGTCGCCATGACGGAGGTTTTTTGCCTATAAAAAAAAGAGCGGGCAGCGAGACTCGAACTCGCGACCTTCTCCTTGGCAAGGAGGTGTTCTACCAACTGAACTATACCCGCGCACTCTCTTTTTTTTGTTGATTTCAAGCTCTCTTGTTCATCAACATTGACTATTATAATGCCTTCTATTATCCTGTCAAGAAAATAATGAAAATTCATTATTTTTTATTTTTTTCTTTTTTCTGCAGTCTAAAATATATGGATCTGCAGAAAGTGCAGGACGCTTTGACGATAGTGTGTATACGATTCAGGCACCGTTTTCAATCAATTTACCTCTTTTGACTCACTTTTTGCTATAATAAGATAGCTGTTCAGAACACATCGTTTTGGTGGAAAAAGACTGTGCAGCACAGATGAAATAACTGACAGGGCATTAATCAAGATCATGCCTTGCTGAAGATCAAGGAGAAACGGATCCATGAAATTAGGTATTGTTGGTCTGCCGCAAAGCGGGAAAACCACGATTTTCAATGCACTGACCCGCGGCACCCAGCCAACGGGGACTGTAACCGGTAAAATTGAAGTCTACGAAGCGGTAGTCGATGTTCCGGACGACCGGGTCGACAAGCTTGCCGAAATGTTTAACCCGAAAAAGACAATTTACGCAAAAGTGACATACGACGACATTTCCGGCCTTGACGGCAGTGCCAAATCCGGTATTTCCGGAGAATTACTCAACAAACTGGCTCAAATGGACGGATTTATCCATGTGGTGCGCTGCTTTGAAAATGAGAATGTTGTTCACCCCAATGGTTCCATCGATCCGCTCCGTGATATTGCCTCTATGGAATCCGATTTCGTACTGAATGATATGATTTCCGTGGAGCGAAGACTGGAACGCCTGCATGATGAAAAGAAAAAGGGCGGCGGCCGTGACAAAGCTGTCATCGATCGTGAAATTGCACTGTTCGACCGTATGCATGAATGCCTGGGCGATGAAAAACCGCTTCGTTCTCTCGGTCTCTCCGATGAAGAAAAACGTTCTCTTTCCGGTTTCGGGATGCTTTCCCTGAAACCGATCCTGATCCTGCTGAACCTGGACGAGACACAAGATGCTCCTGCTATTCCTGATCAGGGACCGGAAACCATGGTGTCCGCGATCCGTGGCAAGATCGAGATGGAAATTGCCCAGCTGCCTGAAGAAGATGCCGAAATGTTCATGGAAGAATACGGGATCACGGAACTGGCGCTGAAACAGGTCATCCGGCTGTCTTATGACCTGCTGGATCAGCAATCCTTCTTTACCGCCGGTGCCGATGAATGCCGTGCATGGACCACATCCCGTCATGCCACTGCACCGGAAGCCGCCGGTGTGATCCATACCGACCTGCAGAAAGGTTTCATCCGGGCTGAAGTAGTTGCCTACGATGACCTGATGGAGCTTGGATCGATGAATGAAGCCAAGGCAAAAGGAAAACTGCGGCTGGAAGGAAAAGAATACCCGGTAAAAGACGGTGATATCCTGAATATTCGATTTAACGTTTCGAAATAAGTCGATTTCTATATTTCTTTGTGTGATCATCCGTCCGGAATTTTTCCCGGGCGGTTTTTTGATTGCCGGGACATTCATAAAAATATTTTTTCGGGAAATAAAGATATATTTCACAAAATTAAGTGACAAATATACTCAAATTCATACAGCGGACCGGAGTTTACGCCAAATTCCTATAAATTTCTTATGAAAAAAGACAAAAAATTGTTTGACAATCAAGAAAAGACAACATACAATTATTTTAAGGAGTAAAAGGAACCAATGAAAAACCTGTCATCCAAAGAAGACGGTGCCGGATTGATCGAATATGCGTTGATCCTGATCCTGGTTGGGATCATCATTTTCGTTCTGGTAACGCTGTTGGGGCCGGCAATATCCAAGTTCATTTCCGATTTGATGGCGTCCGTGTGATGATCACGGTGAATATCCGCAAAATATTCGAAAATGTACTGGATTGGATCTATCCGCCTGTTTGTGTAAACTGTGGTAAAGCCGGGGCTCTGCTGTGCGATGAGTGTCTTTCCAAACTCCCGAAAGTTGGAAAACATTTTTGCTCCCTGTGCGGAAAACCGCTGCAGCCCCGGCATTTCTGCCGACACTGCGGAAATGCGGAATTCCATTTCAAAGCCAGCCGTGCACCGTATCTGTATGACGGTCCGGTTTCAGTGATGATCAAAAAGCTGAAATACGGCGGCATGCTCGGACTTGTTCCGCTGCTTTCAGGTCTTTTGGCAGATTACTGGAAGGAGCTGAATTGGGATCCGGATCTGATCGTCCCTGTCCCGCTTTCGAAAAAAAGACGGGGAGAACGGGGGTTTAATCAATCGGAAATGATTGGCAGAGACCTTTCGCGGCGAATCGGAGTGCGGTGCGATCCGCGGGCACTGATGAAACAGCGGGATACGGTTCAGCAGGTCGGGCTGGATGCAGCTGAACGCAGGGAAAACCTGAGTGGAGCTTTTGCAGCCGAACCTTCTTTGGTCAGGGAAAAACAGATCCTTTTGCTTGATGATGTAATGACCACCGGTTCAACCTTTTCGGAATGTACAAATGTATTATTAGAAGCCGGTGCCAAATCCGTGAGCTGTCTGAGCGTAGCAACTACCCCGGTCGATCACGGTAAACACAAAAAGCTGTCGTTCTGACAGCAGAATAACATTATTTTATTGGAGGTTACTATGGAAGACAAAATCGCAATTTACGGCAAGAATTTAGACATTTCAGACCGAATCAATGACTATGTAGTCCAGAAGGTCAGCAAAGTGGATCGCTTCCTTCAGGATATTGATGAAATTCGCGTTGACCTCTCCCATATGAAGAATGCCCGCAATGCGGCAGATCGGTATGCATCACAGATTACCATCCGGGGTAAAGGATATATCCTTCGGACAGAAGAAAAGGCAGACGATCTTTCAGCTGCTTTCGATTCCTCCATGGACAAAATGTCCCGTCAGATCGAACGTTTCAAGGGCAAGAGAGCCCGCGGACGCGGAGACGGTACAGCGGTTCATCAGACACTTCCTGCGGAAATGGATCACAGCATTGATCTGGAAAAGGAAGAAATGCCGCGAATTACCCGTCATAAGAAGTTTGCGGTTTTGCCGATGAGCGAAATGGAAGCGATTGAACAGATGCAGCTGACATCCCATGATGATTTCTTTGTATTCTACAATGCGGATACCGCTGCGATCAACATTTTATACAAACGATCCGATGATTCTTACGGCGTTATTGAGCCGGAAATTGCCTGATCCGTACGGATAGAATATCAGATCGATCTTCAGTGAATAGATTCAGCCGGGACAGTACACCTGTCCCGGCTTTTTTGCTGTAAATGTCTGGCAATCGCGGTGTATAATATAGAAAACGGAAAGGAAAGCCGGTTATGGATTTTGTCGAAATGCTGAACGCCGCCCGGTCCTCCGGGAAAGCTTTTGCCGCGGCGGTGATAACCGCAGCGGAAGGTGCTACCCCCAGACATCCCGGAGCGAAGATGATCGTCTATGAAGATGGGGCTATTTCCGGCACGATCGGAGGCGGAGAAATTGAGCAGAATGTCATCGCAGACGCTCTGAAATGCATTGCTTCCCGAAAAGGACTGATGAAGACATATGACGTTATCCAATCCGGCGGGCTGGTTTCCGGGAGTGAAACCATCTATATCGAACCCTCTTTTCCGCGGTCACGGCTGATTCTATGCGGTGCGGGACATGTCGCGGGAAAGCTGATCCCGCTTGCGAAAACCATCGGATTTCATGTAACGGTTATTGATATCCGGGATGAATCTATGGTGAGGGAACGTGCTGCAGCGGCTGATGAATTTATCCTTGCAGCGGGTTTTGCAGAGGGCCTTGCCCGGATCCCCGAAGGAGATGAGCAGTATCTGATCGCCTGCGCTTTCAATTTTGAACAGGACGAGGAGATCCTTTATCATCTGCTCCAACGGAAATCTGCATATATTGGTATGCTGGCAGGGAAATATAAGATACAAACGATTTATAATCATTTACGGGAACGAAATGTTCCCGAAGAGAAGCTGCAAGCCGTTCATGCTCCGATCGGTTTGGATATTGCAGCAGAGACTCCCGAGGAAATCGCTCTGTCGATCGCGGCAGAGCTGGTTCGGGTAAGAAATCACAGATAATTGCATTTTACAGAATGCGCTAAGAATTTTGCAGAGGAAATATATGAAAAAAACAATTATTTTTTCCGCGCCTTATATGATGACTTCTGTCGACAGATTTCGGAAGGTGCTGGAGGGACATTACGGAATTGAAATGATCGTTCCGAATGTAAAACAAAAGCTTTTGGAAGATGATATCATCAAATATGCCGGACAGTTTGACGGCACGATTTGCGGAGATGATGAATACAGTGCACGCGTAATTGAAGCATGTTCCCCTCGTTTGAAGGTGGTTTCCAAATGGGGAACCGGTATCGATGCGATTGATAAGGAAGCCTGTAAAAAATTCGGTGTTATGATCGGCAATACGCTTAACGCATTCACCATTCCTGTGTCTGAAACGGCAATCGGTTATATGCTTAGCTTCGCCCGCTCCCTGCCTTTCATGGATCGTACCATGCACGAGGGGAAATGGGACAAGCCTGCCATTACCACGCTTTCCGAGACTACTGTCGGTATTATCGGATGCGGAAACATCGGTCAGGCAGTTGCCCGCCGTATCCGTCCGTTCGGTACCCGGATCCTGGTGAACGATATCGTGCCGGTGAAACCGGATTTCCTGATTGAAAATCACATCGAACAGGTCCCGCTGGAGCAGCTGCTGCGTGAATCTGATTTCGTCACCTGCCATACCGATCTGAACCCGACTTCACGCCATTTGATCAATGAAAAAACACTTTCGATGATGAAGCCGACCGCAGTGCTGATCAACACCTCCCGCGGGCCGGTCATCGATGAAAAGGCGCTGGCTGCAGCATTGGCTGCAGGAATGATCGCCGGTGCTGCCATGGATGTCTTTGAAACCGAACCCTTGCCGATGGATTCCCCGCTGCGGTCCATGCCGAATGTCCTGATTGCCCCGCACAACTGCAATTACAGCCCTGTCGCTTGTGAACGGGTCCATTGGAACACGATCAGAAATCTGCTAATCGGTCTTGATATCCCGCATGATGATCTTGATGAGATCAGAAAGACAATGTGATGCTGAAAGATACACTCAAAAAAATACTTCCGGAACCGGTGCTGAACGCCGCAAGGCAATCCTTTGACACAATTAAACGGATCAAAGATATACCGGATGCATATTACAGTCCTGAACGCCGGGATACCATTGCCAGACTTGGCGCGCTGCAAAACCGTCACAAAGGGGAACGGTGTTTCATTATCGGCAACGGTCCCAGTCTGAAACAGACAGATCTCACCCGGCTAAAGAATGAATATACCTTTGGTCTGAACCGTATTTATCTGGCGTTTCCGGAAATGGGCTTTGAGACGAGTTACTATTTGTGTGTCAATGACCTGGTTGCGGAACAGACCCATGAAGATATCGAAAAGCTCACCATGCCGCGTTTTGTTTCCCTCCGGCATAAAAAGTGGGTTCGCCCGGCTGAAAATCTTTACTATCTCTACGGAACGTACACCGGACCGACATTTGCGAAGGATATCCGCAAACGGATGTGGGAAGGTGCGACAGTGACATATATGGCGCTCCAGACAGCTTATTTTCTCGGGTTTTCTCAAGTGATCCTGATCGGTGTTGATCACAGTTTCGCGACAAAAGGAAAGCCAAACGAGACCGTTGTGTCACAAGGGGATGATCCGAACCATTTCAACGCAGGATATTTCGGCAAAGGGTTCCGCTGGCAGCTGCCTGATCTTGATACCTCTGAACGGGCATATATCATGGCAAGAGAAGCCTATAAGGAAGATGGCAGAGAGATCCTGGATGCCACAATCGGAGGTAAACTGCAGGTTTATCCGAAGGTTGCATACGATTCATTGTTTTAATGCAAAGAAATGAATTGCGGTTTTTCTTCTGCTGCAGAGTCCAAAAAATTGTTGCTTTTCAAACAATAGCGATTTTGAATAATTGATGAAAAGAACCTGCAGCAGAATGAAAAGCATATCATGAATCAGGCAATTTGATCCCGGAGTACTTCAGACATGCCTATCACAGATAATTTATCTTTATCCATCGTGACCCCATCCTATAATCAGGCGGCTTTTCTCAAACAGACGATTGAATCCGTTCTATCTCAGAATATACCCGGAATGGAATATGTGGTGATCGATGGCGGTTCCACAGACGGATCGGTGGAATTGATTCGTTCTTATGAGGACCGTCTCTCCGGCTGGGTCTCGGAAAAAGATCGTGGGCAGGCCGATGCTGTGAATAAAGGTGTAAACCGGACACATGGTGAAGTGATCGGCTGGCTGAATTCAGATGATCTGTACCTGCCCGACGCGACAAACAAAGCGCTGGCTTTTCTTGCGGAGCATCCGGATGTGGATGCGGTCTATGGTGATGTAATTTCGATTGATGGCGAAAGCAAACTGATCAATGTTATGCGCTTTGATCAGTATACACCGGAGGATCTGATGTCCTTTCGGGTGATCTCACAGCCCGGTGTCTTTTTCCGCCGTTCAGCCTGGGAGCGAGCCGGCGGACTGGATTTGAGCTATCATTATTTGCTGGATCATCACCTTTGGCTGCGTATGATCATTCGTGGAAAATTTGCTTATCTGCCTGAGCCGCTTGCTGCCGCGCGTTTCCATGAAGCAGCAAAAAACCGTGCTCACACAGAAGATTTCGGAAAAGAGGCCTATCGTCTGGCAGATTGGCTGCTCTCGGATCCTCTTACGTCTGAGCGGGCTAAGAATATCGAGAAAAATATCCGCGGCGGAGCAGCCTGGCTGGATGCCCATTATCTTTCTGATGGCGGTGAGGCAGTAAAAAGCCTGTCCGCATATGCTAAAGCATTTTGTCTTGTTCCGCAGCGGGTGCTGGAAGATAAAAACCGTCTTGCACTGACTGCTTTAATGGCTGTCAGCCCTGAGGCTGCCGGAAATGTTTTCCGAAAACGTTCCGCAAAACGTATTGAAAATCTTAAAGAATATAATAGATATCTTAAAGAAATTAGAAAATAATATAAATTTTTGTCTGAAATACTATGAATAAAAAATTAAGAATCCTTTTCTTAATCCTCATATTTATTGCAGCATTTGCGTTAAGAATGGTTGATTTTGATGATCCGCCGTTGGATTTTCACCCGGCAAGGCAGATGCATTCGGCCTTGATGGCACGAGGATTCTATCTGCAGAATGGCGGATATTTATGGTACAAGTCTCCTGAATATAACGAAGAAGCAAAGATCTTAGGCTTGCTGGAAGCCTGGATCGAACCTCCGATTTACGAAAAACTGACTGCAGGATTGTATCAGCTCTTTGGAACAGTGGATCTGCGTATTCCGCGATTCACTTCGATCCTGTTCTGGCTCATCGGCGGGATCGGTTTAGCTTTGCTGACAGAAAAACTATTGGGTACAGTTGGCATGTTTGGTGCTTTGGGCTGGTATCTGTTTTTCCCGTACGGGGTGATCGCCTCCCGCTCCTTTCAACCTGATATCATCATGACCTGCATGTTGATCTGGTCAATGTTTTTTTTGAAGCAATGGCTGGAAAAAACAGATTCTTTGGGCAGAGCCCTTACCGCCGGTCTTTTGGCGGGAATTTGTATCCTGGTAAAACAGGTAGCTGCCTTTCCGTTGGGGGTGGCTTTTGCTGCCGGATTGATCGCGTCAGGTAGCCTAAAGGGTACGCTGAAAAACTGGCGGATTTGGATGACTGCTGTGATTGCACTGGCTCCCATGCTGGTATATAATTATTGGGGATACTTTGTGAAAGGATTCCTGGTACAGCAATATCAGGGACGTTTTTTTCTTACAGAGTTGCTTCAGCCGGCTTTTTATGTCCGATGGTTCCGTATGGTCGATCAGGTTTTTACCATCCCGCTGTTTTTCTTCGGCATATTCGGCATCCTGATGATCCGTGAAAAGGGTGCCCGTGCCTCCTGGCTGGGATATTTTGCCGGTTACATTCTCTATGGGCTTAGCCTGCCCCATCATATCGGAACACACAATTATTATCAGCTGCTGATCTTCCCTTTTATCGCTGTCGGATTGGCTTCGCTGGTAAAAACCGGAGCACGCGCGATAATGAAAGCATCCCGCAAGCGATCCGTATTGATCCCGATTCTGGGCTCTGTTTGTGGGATCATTCTTTGCGGTTGGTGGGCTGCGGACAGCATCATGACCATGCATCGCACTGATTTTCGTGCCTGGCCGGAACGCTGGGAGGAATGGATGCCGGAGCTGGAGCCCTACAAAGGGCGGATCAGTACCATCGGGATCATGGAAGATTATGGCGGCGGCATGACCTATTGGGGACTTCATAACCCGGGTATCTGGGATACATCTGTAGAAACGCTGGATGATTTTGATGCACTTGTAAAGCTGAACACAACTTTCTGGAATTATAAATTCCTTGTGGTTACCAATCTTGAAAAATTCTACCAACAGCCGCGCTTGCAGCGTTATCTGAATGAAACAGCTTCGGTTTATCGTCAGGGAGCGGATTACCTGATCTTTGAACTTGAGCAGAAATGAAAGGTGCAGATCGTGAAAGAGCAGCCATTGGTGACGATTGTCACACCTTCTTATAATCAGGCCCCTTACCTGGAGCTCACCATACGGTCGGTCCTGGAACAGGATTATCCGAACATTGAATATATTATTATGGATGGCGGTTCCTCAGACGGCAGTACACAGGTCATTGAGCGCTATTCGGATCGGCTGGCTTATTGGGAGTCGGTAAAGGACAAGGGTCAGACAGACGCCATCAACAAAGGGTTTTCGCACGCACATGGGGAGATCCTTGCATGGTTGAATTCCGATGATGTGCTGTATCCCCATGCAGTACGGGAAGCAGTCAATTATCTTGTCAGCCACCCGGAATGCGGTCTGGTTTACGGGAATTGCAATTTTATTGATGCTCAGGATAAAATTATCGGACGTTTCAATGCCAAACAGACGGACTATCAAAAGCTCACGCAGGGTTATGTCCATATTCCCCAGCAGGCTGCTTTCTGGCGGGCAGATTTTTGGAAACAGACCGGGCCGCTGGACGATACAATTTATTTTGCCATGGATTATGATTTGTGGCTGCGCCTTGCAAAAATATCGGAAATCAAATATCTGCCGGAAACCGATCCCTGGGCTGCGTTCAGGCTGCACGCAGATGCCAAAACCATCGCAGAAGATGACCGCTGCTGGCCGGATATGCTGCGGATCCACAAGCGGAACGGTGGTTCCGTGTTTTCTGTGATTTATGCAAAATATCTCCTTCGAAAAATTCTCGGTCCTGCGATTCGCTGGCGCAGAAGGAAGATGTTCACCTGATTTGTTGTTTAAAACGATATGTCAGGGTGTCCCTCTCACTGCTGTCTAAGCGATAGACAAACGATACAGGGGTAAGAAAGGATAACGTCAAATGCCGAAATGGTTAAAAATCACTCTAATTGCTTTGGGAATCGGTGCGGTGGGTCTTCTTGTTCAGCTGCTGCCGGTCATCATCATGGTCATCAGTTCCATGAACGCGAAAATCGAAGTTTACGATGATGCGGCATCCTATGAAAACTATCTTGCCGGTGCAGATAAAGACGGTAAGAATAAATGGAGCAAATGGGACATGGATGAATCCATCTGGCCGCGGAAGATCACTGATTCCATGAAGGTGCTGGATTATAAAATGGTCTATTTTAATCCCTGGGATGCACAGTATCTTGGGTATCTGGCTGTCGAATATGCACCGGAAGCTTATGCTGCGGAGGTCGACCGGCTTAAGGCTTACCCTTCTACGGATTACATCGGAAACTACAGCGTGACGGAAGAAAAAACCCATGAGCTGCTGGCCATCAATGCGGATCCTTATCAGGGTTTTGTTTATGCATTGGCTCTTGGAGAGAATCGGATCGTTTATGCAGAGCAGATCTTCTGCAATTACATGATGGATCTGGATTACACACAATACATCCCGAAAGATTACCTGCTGGACGGGTTCAACGCGACAGCGGATAATCCAATCCGGAAACAGATGATGAAAGAAAAGTGAAAGGTTGATGGACAGGCCGGTAACTACATTATTCATGCTCATGTCCGTTGACGGAAAGATCAGCCCGGGGGCCTCTGATGCGCTTGACGTGGATAAAGATTTTCCGAACATTCCCGGAGTGCGGGAGGGTCTCCATCAGTATTATGAGATCGAACAGACAACGGATCTCTGGTCCTTCAATACCGGGCGTGTTCAATCCAAGATGGGTATCAATGAAAAACCGTTTCCCGCAAAAACGCCGGTTTCTTTTGAACTGCTGGACAATCACCATCTGAACGAACATGGCATCCGATGGTTTTGTGCGAAATCAAAACGGTTTGTATTGATAACATCTCACCCGGATCATCCGGCTTTTCATGTCAAAGAACCAAATCTGCATATTTTATTTCAGAGGAAATTTTCTTTAAGAAACGCTCTGATTTCTTTAAGAAAAGATTTTGACTGCGAACGTTTAACAATTCAATCAGGCGGAACTGTCAATGGACTGTTCCTGCGTGAAAAGCTGCTGGATTATGTTGATATTGTTGTTGCTCCGGTTCTGGTCGGCGGTAAAGATACACCAACTCTGATCGATGGAGACTCTTTGGTGTCAGAGAGAGAACTGTCTGAATTAGGAGTGCTTCAATTGAACAGCTGTACCATTCTTGAAAATTCTTATCTGCGTCTGCATTATAGGGCTCTATCGTAACTATTCCGAAGACTCTGATAGGAGATTTATCAAAGACTGAACAGTTACCTTCAATTTTTCAAAAAAGTGTAACGTTAACTTGCAATATTTTCGTGTTAGGCTATGATTATAGCGATAGAATTAACGGGAAATTGAAAGGAATCAGACTCATGGAAGAAAAGACACAAAAACAGATCATTCTCACCGGTGACCGTCCGACGGGGCGGCTGCATCTGGGGCATTATGTAGGTTCATTGCGGCGCCGTGTGGAACTGCAGAACTCCGGAAAATTTGACGAGATCAACATTCTGGTCGCGGATGACCAGGCACTGACTGACAATGTGGACAATCCGGGAAAGATTCGCGATAACATTATTCAGGTTGCATTGGACTATCTTTCCGTCGGTCTTGATCCGGCGAAGACAACGATTTGCATACAGTCTTCTCTGCCTGCACTTCATGCCCTTACCTTTTATTATATGAATCTGGTCACAACTGCCCGTCTTTCCCGAAATCCAACTGTAAAAGCCGAAATTCAAATGAGGGGATTCGCTGATGAAGGCCTCCCTGCCGGCTTTTTTGCTTACCCGGTTTCTCAGGCTGCCGATATTACAGCTTTCGATGCTACTGTGGTCCCGGTTGGGGAGGATCAGCTGCCGATGATTGAACAGACCCGTGAGATCGTTGAAAAATTCAATAAGATCTATGGTGAAACTTTGGTACTGCCGAAGGCTATGATTCCGGAAAATGAGACGCAAAGGCGCCTGCCCGGTGTGGATGGCAAGGCCAAGATGAGCAAGTCTCTCGGCAATTGCATCTATCTTTCCGATGACGCAAAAACCATTAAGAAGCAGGTCAATGGCAAGATGTTTACTGATCCGCTGCACCTGCGCATTGAAGATCCCGGACATCTGGAAGGCAATGTCGTTTTCACATATCTGGATGCATTCTGCACTGATGATCATTTCGCGGAATTCCTGCCAGATTATGCCAATCTGGATGAAATGAAAGCGCACTATCAGCGCGGCGGATTGGGTGACGGTGTCTGCAAGAAATTCCTGATCAATGTCCTGGAAGAAACGCTGAGCCCGATCCGTGCTGAACGGGCTAAATGGGAAGCTGATATTGATTCCGTTTATGATATCCTGCAGGCAGGAACCGCGGCAGCCGTAGAGAAAACCAATGCCACCCTTGCACGCGTCCGCAAGGCTATGCGTATCAATTATTTTGATGACCGCAGTATTATCAAGGAATGGAAGAAAGTTTTGAAAGGCTGACAGACGTCTGTTTAGCTGTCAGATTTCAGTGAAAAGATGATCGATTTTGACTCATTAAAATCCTTTCCGACTGATGAGAAAGCTGTTGAACTCCGGCGATCTCACAAATGTAATTGATGCCAGTCGGTTGTCGCTGCACTTACAGAAGATCCCGTGCTGATACAGGCTGCATCAGGATTTGGCGGCGGTATGGGAAACATGGAAGGACCCTGCGGTGCACTTGTCGGTGCTGTGATTGCCGCCGGAAAGAAGACAGAAGGTAACGGAACTACACGATATTCCAGAATTCTTTATGAAAAATTCAGGGAACGTTCCGGTGCTGTCATTTGCCGGGAACTCAAGGGGATCGGGACCGGAAAGGTTTTATGTCCATGTGAAGACTGCGTCAGAAACGGAGTCAAAGCTTTTCTGGATGTGTTTGATAATTAGATCGAAATTCTGAAGTTCAGAATGGGGAATACGATAAGCGATATCCGTATTCCCCGTTTTTTCTATCCCGGAGATTTTATGCTATTTCTTTTCACATATATTTATCGAGTATCACACGATAAGAAGGATGATAATTATCATGATAAAGCAAACTGTGAGATACCGGTGGATACCCCTCTTTTTGATAATCTATCAGGTAAAGCTCCAGCTGTTCTACAGAAAAATCGAACAGACCGTTGCGAACTGCTGTTTTGAGCTCATTCAGTTTCAGTTGGAATCGTTCTTTTGATCCACGGTGTTCATTTGCGGTTTTCAGACATGCATCGGCCAATTGATCCATATCCAGAGAAGAACTGAGAGG
>Ga0310695_10008101_pt1 | contig 16434 bp, 12 predicted proteins | sample RumenRJG_04DNA_FD_203882 | JGI IMG/M metagenome (GOLD analysis project Ga0310695, IMG submission 203882) | Bovine rumen microbial communities from Lethbridge, Alberta, Canada - RJG_04 (v2) (version 2) | ecosystem: Host-associated > Mammals > Digestive system > Stomach > Rumen | place: Canada...
CATTATCTATAATAATATTCTGGCACATCAGCGGATGGAGGTTCCAGGCGGGGGAGTTCTGGAAGATGACACCTTCGAGCAACACGTTCTTACAGTTGACGAGGCTCACCATGACGGGACGCAGGAACCGCTTCACGGCCTGCCATTCCTCTTCGGTCTGGGCGGCGGGAACGTTCATGTTCGCACCCTGTTCGCCCTTGGCATACCCTGCGGATGGCACCCAGTAGTCTTTCTTCATCTCCTGACTGCCAGGAATAGCCAACAGGCGCTTCCAGTGGCCTTCCGTGACTTTGGAGTGCTTCACGGGACGCCAGTACTGGCCGTTGCCGTCGATGACGCCATGACCGGTGATGCTGATATTGGTAGCACCATTGGCAGAGAGTGGCGACTGGCAGCGACGGGTGTCAAGGCCCTCGAAGGATGTCTTGATAAGGGGATAGAGGTTTTCGTCGGCAGCAAACTGGATGACGGCGCCAGCCTCCAAGTGCAGGTCGATATTAGAGCGCAGCACCACAGGGCCTGTCTGCCACACGCCACGGGGCACGACGAGGTGACCGCCGCCCATCTTATAGAGCTGGTCAATGGCCTTGGCGAATGCCTCTGTGCAGAGCTGCTGCCCAGTAGGATCGGCGCCGAAATCCTTGAGCGACACCTTCGCATCGGGAATGGCGGGGGCTTTCACTTCTGCCATCTTAAACGGCAGGTTGTCGGTGTACTGTTTGTACGGATTCTGTGCTTTCAGACAGAGGACAGCCGAAAGACAGAGGAACAGAAGAACAGTTTTTCTCATTGTTTTAGTACCTTTTAGTTATAGTTTGTTGTTAATCTCTCTGAGCGGCAGCATCACGAAGTCGCGCTCATACATCAGCGGATGCGGTATCTTCAGGTCTAGCTCGTCGACGGTCAAGTCGTCGTAGAGCAGGATGTCGATGTCGATGGGACGGTCAGTGTATGTACGATTGGTCAGTCGTCGCTTGACGTTTTTACGTCGTCCCATATCGCGCTCTATCTGCTGCGTCAGCCGCAGAATCTCGCGCGGCGTCTTATCGGTCTCGCAGAGGATGACGGCATTGAGGAAACGGTTGTCAGACTGGAAGCCCCACGGCTCCGTCTCGACGAACGACGACTGGCGCGTCACCGGCCCTACTTGCTCGTCAATGAACCTAATGGCCTGTTCAAGATTCTCCCAACGATTGCCGAGATTGGAGCCTAGCCCCAAATATACCTGATGGTCTGCCATAATGGTTTAACATATTACTCCCCTCCCTCGCAGGGAGGGGCACAGGGGGTGGGTCTTCTAATCGTCGAGAATCAGCAGACCGTCGCCATAGCAGCCGAACATATAGCCATTCTTGACGGCCAGTTCGTAGGCCTCGTAAATGAGCTCATAGCCGCCAAAGGCTGCCGTCAGCATCATCATCGTCGACTCAGGATGGTAGAAGTTGGCTATCAGCGCATTGGAGAGACCGAAATCGTAAGGCGGGAAGATGAACTTGTTAGTCCAGCTGTCGAAGGGTTTCAGCATACCGTCGGTGCCGACAGACGACTCTGTGGCACGTGCCGTACTGACACCCACGGCGCACACACGGCGGCCCTGTTCCTTGGTCTCGTTCACCAGACGGCAGCACTCGTCAGGGATGATGACCTGCTCTGAACCCATCTTATGCTTGGTCAGATCCTCCACCTCGATGGGGTCGAAGCATCCTAAACCACAGTGAACGGTGAGGTAGGCGAAGTTGAAGCCGCGAATCTCCATCATCTTCATCAGTTCGCGACTGAAATGCAGACCTGTGGCAGGGGCAGTAACGGCACCCTCATTGCGGGCAAAGATCGTCTGGAAGTTCTCCATATCATCGGCATCGGCGGGACGGCGGTCGACGATGTAACGGGGCAGTGGGGCCTCACCCAGGGCAAAGAGCTCGCGTTTGAACTCCTCGTGCTCACAGTCGTAGAGGAAGCGCAGCGTACGTCCGCGGCTGGTGGTATTGTCGATGACCTCAGCCACCATCGGGCCGTCCTCTTCGAAGAAGAGCTTATTGCCGATACGTATCTTGCGGGCTGGCTCGACGAGCACATCCCACAGGCGCAGTTCCTCGTTGAGTTCGCGCAACAAGAACACCTCTATCTGGGCGTCGGTCTTCTCCTTCGTGCCGTAGAGACGGGCGGGGAACACCTTGGTGTCGTTGAAGATGAAGGTGTCGCCCTCGTCGAAGTAGTTCACCAAGTCGCGGAATGTCAAGAACTGGTCGGTATCGTTGCCGTCAGCATCTTTCCGGAACATCTCTATCGTCTGACGCTTGCGGTGAACCACCATCAGTCGCGACTGGTCACGACTGAAAACGCGCTCTTCCGTACCGTCCTCATTCTTAAAGGTGCGGTGCGGCGGATAAAGGGCTACTTGCTCTTCGGGCAACTTGAATCTGAATTGTGATAGTTTCATTATTTTGGTTGTTTTGTTTTTTTTATTTTATAGGACTTATAGGTCTTATGGGACCTATGGGACTTATGGGACTTATGAGACCTATGGGTCTTATTGGTCTTATTAGACCTATTCGTCCAATTGGTCGTCTAACCACTGCGGGAAGCTGTCGAAGGTCTGGCAGTCCTCGATGCGGACGTTGCCCACGCGGGTACGGCAGAGCGCTGTCAGGAAGGCGCCACTGCCCAAAGCCTGACCGATGTCGCGGGCCAGCGAGCGGATATAGGTACCCTTACCACAGACCACACGGATGCTCATCTGCATCGTCGCAGGGTCAAAGGCCGTCAGCTCAATCTCGTCGATGCGCACGGGCTTAGCAGCCAGGCGGTGGTCGACACCCTTGCGAGCCAACTCATACGCCCTGTCGCCTGCCACCATACAGGCAGAATAGAGGGGCGGTTCCTGGAGAATCTCGCCGACGAAATCGGCGAGTACACGAAGGATGAGCTCGCGGGTGATATGGCGTGTCGGATAGGTCATGTCGACGGTATGCTCACGGTCGAACGACGGTGTCGTGGCTCCGAGTTGCAGGGTGGCGGTGTACTCCTTGTCGTGCAGCTGCAACGACTCTATCTGCTTCGTGGCCTTACCCGTACAGAGGATGAGCACACCCGTAGCCAAAGGGTCGAGGGTGCCGGCATGTCCCATCTTCACCCGCTTGACGTGCAGCTTCTTCGACACGACGTAGCGGATGTGGGCCAGGGCGCCGAACGACGACATCCGGTAGGGCTTATTGATATAGATGAATGTTCCTTCGTTGAAATCTACCATAGCGAAGACACTATCAGCACAGCACCCACGATGGCACAGTAGATACCAAAGTAGATGAGCTTGCCTTTCTTGACGATGTTGACCATCCACTTGCAGGCGATGCAGCCGCTGACGAAAGCAGCCAAGAAGCCTACGCAGAGAGGCACCATGCCGATATCGCCCATGACGGCCTCACCCTTCACGGCCTTCAGCACGTCGAGCAGGGCCTCGCCTAATATCGGGGGGATGACCATCAGGAACGAGAACTGCGCCAGCGACTCCTTCTTGTTGCCAAGCAGCAGACCCGTGGCAATGGTCGAACCTGAACGTGAGAGGCCCGGCAGCACGGCAGCGGCCTGCGCCAGACCGATGATGAACGCATCCTTCATCGAGATATGCTCTTTCTGACGCGGACGGGCGTAATACGAGAATATCAGCAACAGGGCCGTCAGCAGCAGACAGCAACCCACGATGAGCAGGCCTGAGCCGAAGACTTCCTCCACATAGTCCTTGAAGAACACGCCAACGATGCCGACGGGAATCATCGACACAATGATGTTCAGCACATACTTCGTCTCTGCGTTCATCTCAAACTTGAAAAGTCCCTTCAGTATCCAGTCAATCTCACTCCACAGAACCACGATTGTCGACAGCACGGTCGCCACGTGGACAGCCACGGTGAACATCAGGTTGTCGTCGCCATTCTCCATGCCGAAGAGCGCCTGGCCGATGGCCAGATGGCCGCTACTGCTGACGGGCAGATACTCCGTCAACCCCTGGACTAAGCCCAGTATCAATGCTTGTAACCAGTCCATCTGTTACTCCTTTGTTTTGTGAACCACAGCATAAATCATTGCGACAAAGCCCAAGAGGCACACCACGGGTGCCACCACAATGCGGCGGGTACTGAAAATATCGGGGTTGTAAGCCTCTTCTGTCGAGCTGCCACCACTCATCAGGATGAAACCGATGATGACAACCACCATACTCACGGCCAGCAGGATAAAGTTCATGCGGCCAAAGGCGAAATCTCTTTTCATATTATCGTTCATATCCTCAATTTTACTTGATTTAATGTTTAATTTCTAATGTTTAATGTTTAATCTTTAATGTTCTAAATTTTATACAGTTCCTGCGCCCGCATTCTCAGGAAGCGGTTCACGGAGATATACGAGCACAGCGACGTGATCACCAGTCCGAAGAGCAGGACGGCAATGCCCGTAGCGGCCAACACCTGCCATGTGATAATAAACGTCAGGTTGGGCTCGTATTGGTAGAGGCTCCACACCCCTGCACCCAAGACGATGCATGCCAACAGTGCTGCAACGAGTCCAACGACCAGTCCCGTGTACATAAACGGACGGCGGATAAAGCCCCAGGAGGCACCCACCAACTTCATCGTGTGTATGAGGAAGCGTTGCGAATAGACACGCAGGCGCACCGTATTGTTCACCAGAGAGTAGCTGATGAACGTCAGCAGCAGGGCCAGCACCAACAGCACCAGACTCACCTTCTGCAGGTTCTTGTTCACCTTGTCCATCAGGTCTTCCTGATAAGCCACATCGCTCACCTTCGGGTTTTTCTTCAGCTCGGCAGCTATCCAGGCCAAGGAGTCGCGGTTGGCATAGTCCGACTTCAGCTGCAGCTCCAACGTCGCCACGAAGGGGTTCATGCCCAAGAACTCGGAAGGGTCGCTACCCATAGCCACCGTCTGGTCCTTCAGCGCCTGCTCCTTGCTCACATAGTCGATGTTGTGGGCGTAGGGCCGATGGTAAAGTTCACGACACAGCCGATGGGCATCGTTCGTGCTCACCGTGTCGCCCAGCATGACGGTCACCGTCAAGTGCTCCTTCACATAATTAGAAAGGTTATGGGCTGTGAGTACTGAGAATACCACAAGCCCAAGCAATATCAGCACCATCGTCGTACTGATACACAATGTAACAACCTGCAAGCCGTGACGGCGACGGGTCGTCCTTTTCTTCTTACTCATCTATACTTTACGTACGTAAAATTCAAATTCGCGTGCAAAGATACACAATAATTTGGTAAAACCCAAAACTTTTTTGTAATTTTGCAGCCGCTATGAGTACGATTATCTATCCCTCGCCCATCTTCGGCCCCGTACAGAGCCGCCGTCTGGGCATTTCGTTAGGCATCAACCTGCTGCCGCGCGACGGCAAGGTGTGCTCCTTCGACTGTATCTACTGTGAGTGCGGCTTCAACGAAGACCACCGCCCCACCCTGCCGCTGCCTACCCGCGAAGAGGTGGCCACGGCGCTGGAACACAAACTGCAGCTGATGGCTGAGGACGGTCAGATGCCCGACGTGCTGACCTTTGCCGGCAACGGCGAGCCGACGTGTCACCCCCACTTTGCAGAGATCATCGACGACACCATCCGTCTGCGCGACCAATACTGTCCGAAGGCGAAGGTCTCGGTACTGTCGAACTCGACGATGATCCACCGCCAGGCCGTTCACGACGCCCTGATGCGTGTAGACAACAATATACTGAAGCTCGACACCGTCGATGCTGACTTCATCAACAAGGTAGACCACCCCAACGGCACTTACGACGTAGAGGCCATCATCGAGCGGATGAAGGCTTTCAACGGCCACCTCATCATCCAGACGATGTTCCTCAAGGGACCTGACATCGACAACACCACCGACGACTATGTCACTCCCTGGCTCGACGCCGTCAAGGACATTGCCCCCGAGCAGGTGATGATCTACACCATCGACCGCGAGACACCCGACCAGTCACTACGAAAAGCCAGTCGCGAGGAGTTAGACGCCATCCGCGACCGCGTGATTGCTGCCGGCATTCCCTGCACAGCCTCATATTAAGAACAATCCCCACCAATTGGCGGGGATTATTCTTTTATACGAGTTTCGCAAGTTTTTTTTACCACGAATTACACGAATTACACGAATTTTAGCTGCGCGTTGTTTTTTTATTTTTTCGAATTTCACAAATGAAAATCGCATGCGATTTTCTTCGGCGCCAGCCAATTCGTGAAATTCGTTTCATAATTCTATGCATAGAAAATTCGTTTAATTCGTTAAATTCGTGGTCGTTATAAAACTTGATTATTTACCCATGATACCTCGTTTCGTGTTCTCCAGGAACTTAACGATATTCTGGATTTCCGGACTGTCAGGCACCTGCTCCTTAATCTGCAGGATGACATCGTAAACGCTGGTCTTGCCGTTGAACAGCAGACGATAGGCGTTGGCGATGTGCTTCTGTACCTTCTTGTCAATACCGGCATAGTCGAGCATCGTCGTGTTCGGACCTCCATACTCCATAGGCGAACCGCCAGCAATGATGTAGGGCGGCACGTCGTGCGAGAAAGCGGTACCTGCCTGGATCAGCGAGAGGTCGCCGGCACGGGTATTGGCGTTCTGGATAGCACCCGACGAGAAGATGACGCCGTTGCCTATCTCGCAGTCACCGGCAATCTTCGCGCCATAGCCTAAGACGCAGTTGTTGCCGACGACGGTGTCGTGGCTAACGTGTGCGCCCTCCAGCAGGAAGTTGTTGTTGCCGATACGGGTGACGCCGTCGCGATGGGTGCCGCGGTTGATGACCACGTTCTCACGGATGACGTTGTTGTCGCCGATTTCTACATACGACTTCTCACCACGGAAGTTGAAGTCCTGGGGCAGGGCGGCAATGACGCTGCCTTGATGGATTTTGTTTCCCTTCCCGATGCGGGCGCCGTCGCAGATGCTGACGAAGGGGAAGATGATACAGTTGTCGCCTATCACCACGTCGTCCTCGATATACACGAAGGGGAATATCTTACAGTTGTTGCCGATTTTTGCCTTTGGCGATATATCGGCTTTGGGGGATATTTCACTTGCCATATTCTTTAGAATTTAAGAATTTAAGAATTGAAAAATTGAAGTTTCGAGCCACGTGGACTTCAATTCTTCAATTTTTCAATTATTCAATTTTATTTTGCACCGCCACCTAAGGCTTGGTACAGGTTGACTACCGCCTGCATCTTGTTGAACTGGTCGGTGACTTCGCTAATCTCGGCATTGAGCAGGTTCGACTGGGCAGAGATGACCTCCAGATAGGTGGTATTCGACGACGACTCCATCAGTTTCTTCGTGTCCTCCACATTCTGGCGGAGCACGGCGACGCGCTTGCCGTCGAGGGCGCCCTTCTCAGCCGATGAGTTGTAGGTGACGAGGGCGTTCGACACCTCGTTGCCTGCCTTCAGCACGGCGTTCTGCCAGGTGTTATAGGCCTGCTCATACTTCAACTGGGCCACCTTCAGTCCGGCGACAATCTGTCCGTGCTGGAAGATAGGCTGCACGAGCGAGCCTACTGCCGACCACAGCATCTTGCCGGGGTTGACGAGGCCGTTATTGTTGGTGAAGGCACCCGTTCCCGTGATGGTGATGCTGGGATAGAAGCGCGAACGGGCCTGCTGCACGTCGTAGAAGCACTGGGCCAGCGACATCTCGGCAGCGTGAACGTCGGCACGGTTGTTCAGCAGGTTGATGCTCACACCGGTAGCAAACTGCGAGGGCAGCGACTGGTCGGCGAGCTTTCCGCGTGCCACGCTGTGGGCAGGTTCGGCCAGCAGCAGCGTCAGCGAGTTCTCACACTCACGTATCTGGCGCTGCAGGTCTACCTTCTGTGCCTGGACGGAGTAGTAGGCAGCCTCAGCACTCTGCACGGCCGTCGAGCGGTAGCCCACGCGGTTCTCGTGCATGAATTTCATCTTCTCCCACGTCTCCTTGGTCAACTGTTCCATATCGGTGACGATCTCCACCTGGCGGTCGAGCATCAGCAGTGTGTAGTAGAGGTTGGCAATGCCGGCGACAATGCCGCACTGGGCGGCTACCTGATAGTCCTTGACGGCCATCAGCTGCATCTGGGCCGACCGCTTGGCGTTCAGCAGGTTGCCAAAGAGGTCGACGGTCCATGAGGCAGAGACGGGAATCTGGTACGTCTTCGTCGTCACCGAGGGGTCTGTCTGCAAGGTGGAGATCGTTCCCTGGGGCGTCAGGGCGACAGAGGGCAGGAAGGCCAGACGGGCCACCTTCAGGGCCTCGTTCACCATCTGCACGTTCAGTGCCGCATTCAGCAGGTCGGGGTTGTTGGCAAGTCCCTTCTCGATGAGGGCCTGCAGCTGGGGGTCGGTGAACAGCTGGCGCCAGGGCAGGTTGCCGAACGACTCATCGCCGTCAGCCTGCAGGGCAGCGTTCTGGGCCACGGGGTCGCGGACGATGCCGTCGGCCACCACCTCAGGACGGTCGTATTTGTTGTAGAGGCCGCAGCTGGACAAAGAGAGCAGGAGCAAGCCCACCCCAGCCCCTCCCCAAGGGAGGGGCTTTATGAATTCTCTGAGGATTCGTTTTATGTTTATCTTCATATATCTTCGTATTTTTTGATTGAGCTTTTATGTATCTGAACATCCCTCCCTTCGGGAGGGCTTGGGTAGGCTCTCTTACTTCTCCAGTTCATAGTCCACGGGCTTGGCATGGGCGTACTGAGCCAGTTCGGCGGCCACTTCCTCGTTCTCTTCTTCCTCAAACTTCAGCGGACGCAGCTTCTCCTGCAGACTCTGGAAGATGACGAACAGCGTCGGCACGACAAAGAGCTGGCAGAGGGTACCGATGAGCATACCGCCGACGGCGGCAGCACCTAAGGTCTGGTTACCGTTCTTGCCTACACCCGATGCGAACATCATCGGCAGCAGACCGATGACCATGGCCAGCGACGTCATGAGGATAGGACGCAGACGGGCTGCCGAACCGAGGACGGCCGACCACGAGATGGCCACACCGAGCTGGCGGCGCTCCAGGGCGAACTGCACAATCAGGATGGCGTTCTTTGCCAGCAGACCAATCAGCATGATGAGCGAAATCTGCATATAGATGTCGTTGGAGTGACCGAAGAGCATCGTGAACAGGAAGCAGCCGGCCAGTCCGAAGGGCACCGAGAGCACCACCGACAGCGGCAAGAGGTAGGACTCATACTGTGCCGAGAGGATGAGGTAGATGAAGATGAAGCAGAGCACGAAGATGACTGCCGTGGTGTTCGAGGCCTTGGCCTCCTCACGCGTCAGACCCGAATACTCGTAGGTATAGCCTGTGGGCAGCACGTCGGCAGCCACCTCCTGGGCGGCCTTGATGGCCTCACCGGTAGAATAGCCGGTAGCCACCGTTGCCGTCACGTTGATAGAGGTGAACAGGTTGAAGCGGTTGATGTTCGACGGACCGTAGACGCGCTCCAGACGGCAGAACTCCTTGGCGGGCGACATGCCGCCGGGGGTACGCACATACACGCTGTTGAGCGACTCGGGCGTCATACGTGTCTCGGGCGAACCTTGTATCATGACGCGGTAGAGCTTACCGTAGGCGTTGAAGTTCGAGGCGTAGAGACCGCCGTAGTAACCCTGCAGCGTGGTGAGCACCGTATTGGGCGAGATGCCTGCCTGCTTACACTTGGCCACATCGACATGCAGCATATACTGCGGGTAGTTGGGGTTATACGAGGTCTGTGCCGTCTGGAACTCAGGCCGCTTGTTGAGTTCGGCCAGGTAGTCCTTGACGACGCCGAAGAACTTGTCAAGCGAACCGCCGGTACGGTCCTGCATCACGATGGACACACCGGAGTTGGCCGAGAAACCGGGAATCATAGGCGGTGCGAAGGCCAGGATCTGGGCATCCTTGATATGGGCCGTCTTGATATAGATCTGGGCCAACACGCCATTCGACTCGTAGGGATTGAGGAAGAAGCGGTAGATGCCATCGCCCTGCCACAGACCGCTGAGTTTCCAGAAGAATCCCTTCTGGCGCTCGGCAAACGGCTTCAGCTTGATGATGAACGTAGCCTGGTCGGAACCGGAACCGGCAATGAAGTTGTAACCCTGAATCTGCTCACGGCTCTGGATGGCCGGGTCGGCAGCCAGGATGCTGTCCACCTGACTGATGACGCGCTTGGTGCGCTCCACCGATGTGGCCGGCGGCATGGAGATGGTACAGAAGATGGTGCCGGTATCCTCGTCGGGTACCAGACCCGTCTTGGCGGTAGCCATGGTCATCACCAGCACAACGATGCCGATGATGACGGCAAGACCAATGGCCAGCGGCTTCTTCACCAGTTTCTCCACTATACCTTTATATTTATTAGTGGTCGTATTGAAGGCGGTGTTGAACGAGGCATGGAAGCGGTCTATCACCGACATCTTCTTAGCATGGCCGTCCTTGTCGTGGGGTTTCAGGAAGATGGCACACAGGGCGGGCGACAGCGTCAGGGCGTTCAGGGCCGAGATGAAGATGCTGACAGCCATCGTCACACCGAACTCACGGTAGAACGAGCCGGAGGTGCCGCCGATGAACGACACGGGGATGAACACCGAGGCCATCACCAGCGTGATAGAGATGATAGCACCCGAAATCTCATTCATGGCATCGATAGAGGCCGTCAGCGTCGACTTGTACCCCTGGTCGAGCTTGGCGTGGACGGCCTCTACCACCACGATGGCGTCGTCCACCACGATGGCGATGGCCAGCAGCAGTGCCGACAGCGTCAGCAGGTTGATGGAGAAGCCGAAGACGCTCAGGAAGAAGAACGTACCCACCAGCGACACCGGCACGGCAATCAGCGGGATGAGCGTCGAGCGCCAGTCCTGCAGGAAGATGTAAATCACGATGAACACCAGTATCAGCGTGAACACCAGCGTGAACACCACTTCCTCGATAGAGGCGTAGAGGAACTCCGTGACGTCGTAGTTAATCTTGTAGAACATGCCCGGCGGCATCAGCTTCTGCTGGGCTTCAAGCTCAGCCTTCACGTTCTTGGCTATCTCGTTGGCGTTCGAGCCGGCAATCTGCTGCACCATGCCCATAACCGACGGGATGTTGTTGTTCTTCATCGACACCGAGTACTGCTGTCCACCCAGTTCGATGCGTGCCACGTCCTTCAGCTTCAGCGTCTGGCCGTTGGCGTCGCTTGAGATGATGATGTTGCCAAACTCCTCGGCAGTCTTCAGACGACCGGTGTAGCGCATGGCGTACTCGTACTGCACGTCGCTCTCCTGTCCGAACGAGCCCGGCGCAGCCTCGATGTTCTGTTCGGCCAGCACACCGCTAATGTCCGAAGGCATCAGGTTGTACTGCTTCATCACGTCGGGCTTCAGCCAGATACGCATCGAGTAGGTCTTCAGACCCGGCGACTGCACGTCACCAACACCCTGAATACGCTTGATGGCCGGGATGATATTGATGTTGTTGTAGTTCGTCAGGAACTCGTCGTCGTAGCGACCGTCAGAGGTCAGCGTGAACATCAGCACCTGCGACGTCTGGCGCTTCGTCACCGTCACACCGATACGCGTCACCTCGGCAGGCAGCAGGGCCTGGGCCTGCGACACGCGGTTCTGCACGTTGACGGCACACATATCGGGGTTCATGCCCTGGCGGAACAGCACCGAGAGCTGTGCCGAACCGGTCGAGGCGGTCGACGTGATGTAGTCCATGCCTTCCACACCGTTGATGCTTTCTTCCAGCGGCGTGATGACGGAGTTCTTCACCGTCTCGGCGTCAGCACCCGGGTAACTGGTCCATACGGCAACGGTAGGAGGTGCTATATTGGGGTACTGCTCGATAGGCAGCGACACCAGCCCGATGAAGCCCAGCAGGACTATCAGGATGGAGATCACCGTCGAGAGCACCGGTCGTTTGATAAAGGTTGTAAAAGTCATGTTAATTTCCGATTTAACGATTTTCCGATTTAGCAATTATCCGATTTAACGATTAACCGATTAACCGATTTTCCGATTAACCGATAAGCCGATAAGCCGATTCATCGATTTATTTCTTCATCGCTCCCACAATGTCGCCGGCACTCATCTCCTTCACCTGCTCCTTGATCTTCTGGTTATAGCGCTCTTGGGTGATGGGAACGATGACCATGCCGTCGCTCAGCTTCGTGATGCCGTTGGAGACGTATTTGTCGCCAACCTTCAGACCCTCGGTCACGACGTAGTTGTTACCGTCGTTCTGCGGAGCCACCTTAATCTCGGTGTACGCCACCTTGTTGTCCTTGCCCAGGGTGTAGACAAACTTCTTGTCCTGCACTTCCGACACGCACGACTGGGGGATGACGATGGCCGAATTGTTGTCGTGGGGAATGACGATGGCTCCGGAGCCGCCGCTCTTCAGCAGCTTCTCGGCGTTGGGGAACACGGCAATCAGCTGCACCGTACCCGTAGCCGGGTCGATGACACCGCTCATCTTCGTCACCTTACCCTCGTGGCCGTAGATGGTGCCGTCGGCCAACTGCAGCTGCACGGCAGGCAGCTGCGACAGACCGTCGCCGCTCTTCGACATCTCCAGGGCGTCTTTCTCGGTCATCGAGAAATAAACTTCCATCGACGAGTTGTTCGACACCGTGGTCAGCACGTTCTGGGCACCCACCAGGGCACCCACCTTGAAGGGCAGCGTGCCCACCACACCGGAGGCAGGACTCTTTACGAAGCAGAAGCTCAGCTGCTCCTTGGCCGAAGCCAGGGCGGCCTGAGCCTGGGCCAGTCCGGCCTTGGCCTGCTCATACTGGTTAGTGGCCGACTTCAGCTCGAAGTCGCCAATCACCTTATTCTCAAACAGTTTCTGAGAGTTCTCGTAGCTCAGCTTGGCGGTATTGCAGGCGGCCTGCGCCGTATTGACAGAGGCCTGGGCCTGACGCACCTGGGCCTGATAGGTGGCGTTGTCAATCTCGAACAACACCTGTCCGGCACTGACGGTCTGACCTTCCTTCACGTTGATGCGGGTAATGAATCCGCCAATCTTCGGACTAATCTGGACGTCCTGCACGCCCTTGATAGAGGCGGGATAGGTGGCCTGCGACGAAGCGCTGCTCGTACCCACCGTCACGACGGGGAACTCATTGTCACCGAACGTCGGGCGACCGCCACCACCGCCGCAAGAAACGAGCAACAGTGCAGAGGCCGCAAACATTAAAATCTTGCTTTTTTCCATACTTTATTTTACACTTTAATTGTTATTGATGTCTATTTCCAGCGAAAACCCACAGCGCCCTGTTTAGTTTTCGAAGTGCAAAGGTACGAAAAAATAGCGTTGCGCAGCACTATAACACGCATATTTTAACAAAGTTTATTGCGCGAGCGCGATTTTTCCGTCACACTTCCCTCCCTTAGGGAGGGGGGCGGGAGTGGGGTCTGTAACCATCCCACTCCCCGCCATCACGGAAAGCAAATCCGTCAAACGGAACAGTCTCTGTTCAATTTTTCGCTCTTTTGGAACACAAACGATACTATTTGAGACAAAAGAGAAAGGATAATTGTCTGTATTACACTACTTTTGCAGCCGATTTCTAATCAATCATAAACCTAAAACCATTAAAACCAAAAAACGATGAGAAAGCTATTTACGCTTCTGGCCTTGGCATTGTTGCCATTAGGCGCTATGGCGCAGTTTGGAGTGGTGACGCCGCTCCACGTCAACGGAAATCAGCTGAACGACCAGTTCGGCAACAAGGTGGTGCTCCACGGTGTGATGGACACCCCCAGTCCCTACTTCAACCACAACCGTTGGGGCTACACCTGTACAGATAATAACGTGCAGCCCTGTATTAACTACTACGACAAGGTGTTCGGTGCCCTGCAGAATCCTGCCAAAGGCACGTACTGCAACATCTTCCGCCTGCACTTAGAGCCCGGCTGGACAAACGACCCGTCGAAGCAGTCGACAGGCTCAGAGACCGGCGAGGCCAACATCTCACGTTTCAGCGCTACCCGTCTGCAGAAGTACCTCGACATGCTCTACTGGCCCATCGCCCAGAAGGCTATCAACCACGGCATGTACGTGGTGATGCGCCCGCCGGGCGTCTGCCCCAAGGAGCTGCGCGTAGGCGACTACTATCAGGACTACCTGAAGACGGTGTGGAACATCGTGTCGCAGAACAGCAACGTAAAGAACAATGCCGGCATCGTCTCTATAGAGCTGGCCAATGAGCCTGTACACATCACGAACCAGTACGGACAGGCATCGGCCACCGCTATGCGCGACTATTTCCAGCCCATCATCGACATCATCCGTCGCAACGGTTTCACGGGCATCATCTGGGTGCCTGGCACCGGCTATCAGAGCCAGTATCAGGACTATGCACAATATCCCGTCAACGACTCTAACTACGGTTATGCCGTACACGTCTACCCCGAGTGGTACGGCGCCAGCGACAAGAGCTACGACCACCAGGCCTTCATCCGCAACTTCAAGAGCCAGGTGCCTGTGGTGACGAGCAAGCCCATCCTCGTGTCTGAGATTGACTGGAGTCCCGAGAAGCCCGGCACAGGCAAGTACAACGAGTTCGGTCAGTGGGTGGCCAGCAACTACGGCACCTGGGGCACCGCCTCTACCAGCAAGTGGGGTAATGCCTGGAAGTCCGTCATGGACTACTATGGTAACATCTCGATGACGCTGACCAGCATCGACGACTACCTCGATGTAGACGCCTTCCTGCAGAACGGCACCATCAAGGCCGCCTTCGACGAAAACACGGAGTGCTGCGCCAAGGCCTGCTTCTACTGGTACTATGAGTACTCGCTGAAAGACTATGCCCACCAGAGCGGCAACAGCAACAGCAACAATAACAATAACAACAATAACAGCGGCAACAGTAGCAGCAACAACAACAGCGGCAACACGACTGCCAACACCACGCAGGGCGACAACCTGATTCCCTCATGGGGCGACGGCAGCGACTTCATCCCCCAGGGATGGACGGTCTGCGACAATGGCGGCGAGGTGCAGCCCGGCAATGTCAGCCGTGGTCCGCGCATCATGCGTCTCACCGGTGGCGGCGACATGTCGTCGGCCTTCTACTGCCGCGAGATCAGCGCCGACCGTGCCGGCTACATCGAGTACGGCGGCAAGAGCGGCTACGCCTTGTCACTGGTCTACGGTGAGTATGTCCTGGCCTGCAACGTGGCCGCCTGGAAAGCCAGTCCCTATCTGAAGATTGAGGTCTTCGACCCCGCAGGCAGCGTACTGGCCTCACGCATCGTCAAGGCCAATGGCAACGCCAACGGCAACACCGCCACTAAGCTGCAGAACACGACGGTTGTCGGCATGAGCTTCTACTCGATGATCAAGGGCAACTACCGTGTCCGCTTCACCCCCGTGGCCGACGAGAACGGCAATGGCGGTGCCTGGCAGGAGGTGCTCGTAGGCAACATCAGCCTCTACTACAAGGGCAACCCGCTGGCTTTCCGCAAGCAGAACGAGGTGCCTGCCGGCTGGAAGATTGTCGATGCCGACCAGGTGAAGCAGGCCGGTGAGGCTGCCAGCGGTCCGCGTATCTTCCAGTTTGCCGGTGGCGGCGAGGTGGCTACGGGTCTCTACATCCGTCAGAGCGACGCCTCGAAGGCTGGCTATGCCGAATACGGCAGCACCAACGGCTACGCCATGACGCTGAAGGCCGGACAGTATAACCTGAGCTACAACGCCGTGGCCTGGGCTGGCACTCCATACATCAAGTGCGAGGTCTTCAACCAGAACAACCAGTGCGTAGGCAGCCAGATCATACAGCTGACGAAGAACGTCAACAAGAATCTCAATGCCTCGACCTACGGCAGCAACTACGGCGTCGTGAACTTCAACGCCGCCCAGACGGGCAACTACCGTTTCCGCTGGACGCCCTGTGCCGACCAGTGGGGCGGAGCAGGCACCTGGGTAGAGGTGGTCTTCGGCCATATCAAGATCCAGCAGGGCTATGCCGGTGCCCGTACCATGAGCTTCGACAGCGAGACGACAGCCATCAGTCAGGTCGATACTCAGACTGCCGACAGCGACAGCCGATACAACCTGCGTGGTCAGAAAATTGAGCGTCCCACAGCCAAGGGTCTCTACATCCTCAATGGCAAGAAGGTGATGGTGAAGTAAGCCCATCAGGCTCATCAACGTAACAACGGAGTCGGCAGAAGGTTTCCTCTTCTCCGACCCCGTTCTCTGATATAAGCCATTTCGTGCTGTTGCGGTTGACAACGCCCCGCGCTCGACCTTTGGTCGCTACCGAAGGGACGCAAGAAGGGGCAATAAGCCGTACAGTACGAATTATTTTCGTAATAGCGTGCGCTTGGCGCGTAAAAAGTGATGACTGTCGAGAAGAGTCGGGCGGGTGCCGCTCCGCTGGCCTCGATGTAGACGCGCATCGGCAG
>Ga0310695_10008102_pt1 | contig 16432 bp, 15 predicted proteins | sample RumenRJG_04DNA_FD_203882 | JGI IMG/M metagenome (GOLD analysis project Ga0310695, IMG submission 203882) | Bovine rumen microbial communities from Lethbridge, Alberta, Canada - RJG_04 (v2) (version 2) | ecosystem: Host-associated > Mammals > Digestive system > Stomach > Rumen | place: Canada...
AACATCCGACTTTGAGAGAAGGTGCAATGATTTGCAATCTTTGTGGTATAACAAACACAAGCAATGAGAACTATAATCCTGATTATCCAGAAGGATTTGCAAAAGCTTGGTCAGAGGCTATGAAGGATTTTGATTACAGCAAAAATCCCAATGATAAGAAAATTGCAAAAATGATGAAAGATACATTTGTTGGTGAGAATGGAGAATATGTTTGGAAATGATAATTCCAAACATTTGAGAGGATTTGCATACTCCTCTTTAAAATGACATAAAAAGGCTAGTTTTGTATTAAATTGAATACGGGCTAGCTTTTTTGTTATTTAGAGTGAGCGAGTTGTGCAAGAAATACGGCATTGACGCGATTGTTCTCGCGGGATTTTTGACGGTCTTGGGCGGAAAAATCATCGATGAGTACAGCGGGAAAATCGTGAACTTGCACCCAGCACTCTTGCCAAAGTTCGGCGGAGAAGGCGTGTGTTTGCTTGCCGAGATGATTGGTAAATAGAAATTATTTTTTTATATTGCCACACGGACAGGCACAGCCTGTTTTTAAAAAGAAAAAAGCCACACGGATTCGATTTTGCTAACGCAAAATCTTTAAAAGGATTTTCTTTTAAAGAGATTCCGTTAGGAATCTCGAATCCGTGTGGCAATATTTTTAAACAGCCTATGGCTGTCAAAAGAACATTGTTTTCACTTCTTCTTTGAACTGCTTTCCGCGGTCAAACTCGTTTTTGAACATTCCGAAACTCGTTGCTCCTGGCGAGAAAACAACGATAGTCTTTGATTGCTTTGCTTGCTGTGGCAGTCGCGCTTTTAGCATAACAAGAAGCTCGTGCAAGGAGGCAAAAGGTCCTGTGTATTTTATGCCGTTCTGTTTCAAGATGTCGGTGAGCTTTTCGGTCGCCGTGCCATCAAGAAGATAAATCTGTGCAGGACGTGTTTCGGCATTGATGAGCGTGCTTGCAAGAGGGGCAAAGTTCAAGCCCTTGTCTGTGCCGCCCGCAATTAAAAACACGTCTTGGTCAAAAGACTTGATTGCCGCCGAAGTCGCTTCTGGTACGGTTGCGCAAGTGTCGTTGTAAAACTCAACACGTCGCCAGTTGCGCATTTTGCCCGCATCTGGAATCAGCCATTCGTGGAAATACTCAAGGCGGTGTTCAATGCCTCCCCATTTTGACATAATTTCTTTCACGCTCTCTGGCGCAATGCCCATCAAGCGCAAAACTAAGGCTGCATTGAGCGCATTTAGCCGAGCGTGTTCGCCTAAAACAGCAAGCTCGTCTATTACTAGCTCTTTATTTTCGCCGCGTTCTATCGTGTGCTTGCTCATAAGGTTTTCGGGCAAACGAACATAGCCCTTTCCGTCCTTATCAAGCCACGCACCGAGATAATTTTCGTCTTCGACTTCCTTTCGGCTGTAGCGGAGAATCGTCGCTTTTGAGTCTTCAGCGAAAAGATTGCCCCAATTCACAATACCCGTGTTAAAGCCCTCTCGGTTCAAGCCTGCCGACAAAAAGTCGTAATCATAATCGAAAATCGAGAAATTAGAAGCCGTCTGCGCTTGATAGATTAGCTTTTTGTCATCGGTGTAATCGAGCATATTGCCGTACCAATTTTGATGGTCTGGCACTATTTTAGTGATGAGCGAGATGTGAGGCTTGAGTAAATCGCGACCACGCAAATCCGCAAGTTGCCAGCTAGAAAGCTCCAACACTACAGGTGTCATACCGTCGGTTTCTTCAAGGAAGGTCAGAGGGCTTACGGTGATGTTGCCACCGAGAAAAGCCTTGAAGCCCGCTTTTTCTAAGCCGTAGTAAATCGCGCTCACTGTGGTTGATTTTCCCTTACTGCCTGTAACTGCGATAATCGGAGCTTTTGTGAGCTTTAAGAAAATCGAAATATCGGTTTCGACAGCTTTTGCTTTTGCGAGATACTTGTTTCCCTCAAAGCGAACGCCGGGGTTTTTGATGACGCAATCTGCATTTTCAAAATCCTCTTCTCTGTGCTGTCCGAGGACATAGGTCAAGCGGGATTTGTCGAGAGTTTCGTCTGAAGCAATGGATTCGAGAGTGGGAGCTAAATCTTCCGCGCTCTTCATATCTGTTACCAAAACATAAGCACCGTGTTTGAGCAAAAAGCGCACAACAGCTTCTCCGCCTCCGTTTAGCCCCAAGCCCATCACTGTAACTTTCTTTCCTGCGATGTCTTCCAAAGAATTGAAATAGCAACCTTTTGGATAAACATGCGCTACATATTTCTGCATTGCCTCCCTCCTTTAGCGACTTGTTTTGAGTTGCGCTTTTGCCTTTGCTCTTTCCACAGCTTCGCTTAGTAAAATATCCATAAGCTCAGGATATGTTGTGCCAGCCGCCTGACAAAGCTTAGGGAACATACTGATTTGTGTAAAGCCTGGCATTGTGTTGATTTCGTTGAGATAAAGCGAATTAGTATCGCGGTCAAGGAAGAAATCGACTCGGCTCAATCCTGCTGCGTCTACCGCTGTGTAGGCTTTCATCGCGAGAGAGCGAATTGTTTCGATTGTGTCTTGGTCAACGGCGGCAGGAATCAAAAGATTTGCACCGTTCGGGTCGTTGTATTTAGCGTCGTAACTGTAGAATGTGTGGTTCGGCGCGATTTCGCCAGGAATATATGCGCGAATATTTGTTGCGCTAGAAGAGCCGTCTGATGTAACGCTGTTGCCTGTTACGCTACATTCGATTTCGCGGGCGTTGATTGCCTTTTCGATAAGGATTTTGTCGTCCCATTGGAAAGCGTCCATAATCGCAACAGAAAGCTCTTTTTCGTTTGTAGCCTTTGAAGCTCCGTCGCTAGAACCTGCACAGCAAGGCTTTACGAAAAGCGGGAATTTTAATGTATCGATGGCTTTTGCGACAATTTCGTCATAGACTTTTGAGTTTGCAAGATCGCAACGCTCGATGCAAATGTACGGAACTACAGGAAGCCCTGCCTGTCGCCAAATAGCCTTTGTTTTTTCCTTGTCCATAGTAATTGCGCTAGAAAGAGTTGCACAACCAACATACGTCACGCCTGTCATATCGAAAAGCCCTTGAATTGTGCCGTCTTCGCCATATGTTCCGTGAAGCACAGGGAAAGCCACATCGCAGTTTATTTCTTTTCCGTTTGCAACAAAAGCAGCTTTTCTGCCTGGGAAAACTGAAACTGCTTGACTTTCGTCTTCGATAATGATAAAGCCTGAGTTCTCTTCTTTGCGGATTCGCTCAAGTTCGCTTTGCGGCTGAAGATACCACTTTCCCTCTTTTGTGATAGCAATAAGTGAGATATTGTGCTTTGTGCTATCGATGTTGCGAGCTACCGCTGCGGCAGAGCGCAAAGAAACTTCGTGCTCTCCTGATTTTCCGCCATAAAAAATTACAACGTTCATATTCTTAACCTCTCTTAAACCCCATTTCGCTCAAAGCCTGTTTTGCCTCGCTGATTTCGTCGTAAGGCATAACGCGGTCTTTGTAAATTATAGAATTCTCGTGTCCTTTGCCGAGTAAAAGCACGATGTCGTTTTTTTGTGCAATCGAAAAAGCCTTGCGAATGGCTTCTTTTCTGTCTGTGATGAGTAAAAGATTTTCGTCTTTTCTCATCTTTTCGTCTTTTAAAGCTCCCTTTGCAATTTCGTTCAAAATGGCCATTTCATCTTCTTGTCTAGGGTCTTCATCTGTTAAAATAACCGTGTCGCAGAACTTTGCTGCAATCTCGCCTTGCAATGGTCGCTTGACGTGGTCGCGTTCTCCGCCAGAGCCAAAGACGCAAATCATCTTTCCTGTGCAGCGGCTTTTCACAGGCGGGAAAATTGTTTCAAAACTAGACGGTGTGTGCGCATAATCCACTATGACTTCAAACGGTTGCCCCTCGTCAACAATGGTCATACGTCCTTTTACCGATGTTAGCTTTGCGCATTTCTCACACACTTCCTGCGCTTTTATTCCTGTCATTCGGCTTACCGCGATAATCGCCGCTGTGATGTTGTAGGCATTGAATGCGCCGTGAACTCCTGCTTTTACTTCGAGATGTCCTGTATTTGCTCCAAAGCCCTCGACTGCGTGAATTGTGTAGGCAATGCCAAAACGGGCAGAAGCTATGTTTCGCGCGGAATAATACGGTATGTCGTTTGGTATTTTCGGCAGTGCGTCGGCTTCAAGTGCATTTTCTGCGGCAGCTTTTCCAGCCTTTCCCTCTGTGGTAAAACCTACTACGCTTTTTGTGGTAGCATGAATAAAATAGGTTGCAGCAGGGTCTTCGAGATTGACGATACCAAAAGGCTCTACCATTCTTTTTTCGCCTAAAATTGTCTTTTCGTGGTTGTATTTATCGAGTGCGCGGAAAAGATTTGCTTTATCGCTTTTGTACTGCTCATAAGTGCCGTGAAATTCAAGATGTTCGAGTGTTACGTTCATAAAAATGCCACAATCAAACTCAACATCTCCAAGACGGTTCGTGCGCTCTGAAAGCCCATGACTAGAAGATTCTACTACAGCATATTCACAACCGTTTTGAACCATTTCGTAGAGTTCTCTTTGCACAATCGGAGCTTCTGGCGTGGTCTGATGTTCGGGATTTGCAATAGCTTCTCCGCCGAAAGAATATTGCACGGTTGAGAAAAATCCCGCTTTCTTTCCGCAAAGGCGTAAGAGCTGCCAAATAAAGCTGACTGTGGAGCTTTTTCCCTCTGTACCTGTAACGCCGATAACTGCGAGCTTCCTTGACGGATAATCATAGAAACACGCTGAAAGAGGCGACATAGCAAATCGTGAAGATTTCACTTTAATAAAGACAGGTATGTTATTTGTCTTTTTGCAAGCAGCTTTGATTTTGCTCGTGAGTTCTTCTGAAAAAGCGTTATTTGTAATAGAATTGCCATCGGCAACAGAACTGTTATCAACAGATTCGAAGATGATTGCATTTGCTCCATTTTCGATAGCAGACGGAATAAACTCGTTTCCGTTTATGTGAGTGCCAGGAAGGGCAAAGAAAAGAGAGCCAGATTTCACTTTTCGTGAATCGAACTCAAGCGAATTGATGACGACGGTGTTTTCGTTAGAAGTCAAGCCGTCTATTGAATATATTTCGTGTTCTATAGAGCCTAAAAGCTCTGAAAGTTTTTTGTCCATTGAATTAAAAATCCCTCTAAAGATAGTGCATTAAATATTAACGTTAATAGATATATATTGCAAGATTGTAAAAGAAAATATATCACCAGTTTTTTATAGCGAGATGAGCAAAATATGCCACTGCAATCACGACCACCGCACAAAGCACCGCCGCCCAAATAAAAAGCCACATTACTAAAGCTGTAACGCACAAGTTTTTGCCGATTCTCGCTTGTGTTGCTCTTTCGGATTTTCTTCCCATATTGGAAAACTTTATTCCGATAAGCTCAAATACAATAGCCGCACCAACAAAAAAACTCAAAATCCCAATAGCAAGGCTTGCTGTTGCATATACTCTGCCGTCATCGTCTTGCTTTGCTTCTTCTTTGCGATTTTCGTTTCTGATGCGCTCTTCTTCCTGGCGAACGAAAGCGTCATCTGAAATTTTCTTTTTCGACATTTTGCAGTCCTTGTATAATGAAATAGAAAAATATGATTATAATCTAGCAGATTTACAAAGTTTCTGCTATAGTTTTTTTACTATGTACGAAGTAAGAGTAACGGCAGATTTTGCCGCAGCACATTTTTTGAAAGATTATAACGGGAAGTGCGAGAATTTGCACGGTCATAACTACACAGTTTATGCTCATGTTGAAGGCGAAAAACTTAATGAGGGCGGAATGTTGTTGGATTTCACGAAGCTAAAAGGCTCTTTGCGCGAAATCTGCAAGACTTTAGACCACACAAATCTAAACGATATGCCGATTTTCGCACAAAATCCAAGTGCAGAACGCATTGCAAAATATATCGCTGATTTGCTTCTTGATAAAATCCCAGAGTTAAAATCAAGCGATATTCGCCTAAAAGCCGTCGATGTCTTTGAAACCTCAACTAGCCGCGCAAGATATATTTTGTAAAACAGGCATAGCCTTATATAAAAGCAGGCTGTGCCTGTTGAAAGACCGACAGTGTCTTTTGAAAGCAAGCTGTGCTTTTTGAAAGACCGACTGTGTCGGTTAGAAGCGTTCTAAGCGGGAGAGGAGTTTGTCTAGCTTCTCTCCATATTCTTTGTCAGCAGCCCAAGTTCCTGCAAGCTCGAAAATAGTGGGAGCTCTGCCTTTTTTCACCCATTTATATCGATTGTCTACAAGCTCATTGTTTAAAGGTGTTCCCTCTGGATAAGCATAAGCCTGTAAATGCTGAATATGCGCTCTCACTCCTATTTCTTCTGTTTCAAAAAACTCTCCAGGGTGTTCTGCGTCTATTGCACCAAGTCCGCAATAGTTGTGCATTTCTGGCGTTACAAGATTGCCGAATGTTAAAAAGCCTGTTTCGTGGCACATTTGCGCAAAAGCACAATCGTAGTTAATTCCTTCTGCACTTGCTTCTTTAATATACAGCCCTGCTAAGCGAGCAACTTCATCTCTGTTTGCTCCGGGATTGTTTTGCATAAAAAAGGCTGCAAGCTCGGCTTGTGTTCTTGTTCCCTTATCGGTAAGAGAGCGGGAAATAGGTCTGATTTCTCTGCCTCCCTGCTGACTTTCAGTATACTCTGCGGGAATTTTATTAGAAACGCACGAAGCAAGTACTAACACTGCCAAAACAGTGAAAGCCAGATTTGAATAAAATACACTAAATGATTTAGACAACTTTGAAGAAAAAGAAAAACTATTCATAAAGACATTATCGGACTTTTTCTCTTTCTTGAAGGTAAAAGAAGAAAAAAATCTGTGCTTTAGATTATTGTGGCAAGGTGAGATAATGACAGTTATCGAACAAATCTAATGGGGCAATACTAAAATAGTTTCTACTGCTAAGCCGAATATTTCGAAGTTTATTACACAAGTAATAGGCTTACTTCAGCACAAGTAATAGGCTTACTCTAGCACAAGTAAGGGGCTTACTCTAGCAAAAGTAAGACCATTACTACAAAAAAACGATAACATTGCATAAATTGAAAGTAATTGCTTAAAACACTAGAATAAAGAAGAGGAGTTTTTATGAACCTTTATTCCAAACGCTATTTAGTCATAAGTGCGTGTGCAGGTGCATTGTTTGCCACTGCAATATTCCATTTTATAGGGAAACTGCAGCCTCAAGCTGATTCTCAGTCAACGGCTGTTTCTCTGTCAGAGACTGCACAGACAGAATCTGAGTTGTCAGTAAAAAATACTGAAGAACTTGTTGAGCAAACGGAAAGTTCTAATAATAGTATAGAACAATCTATGTCTAGCGTGAATGCTACAACTGTTGCTGTTTCTTCTAGCGGCTATACTCAAGACGAAGCTCAAAATGTGGCTGTTTACGAAAAATGCAATGAAGCTGTAGTAAATATTACTACGCAAACAATGAGCTATGATTGGTTTTATCAGCCTTTAGGCTTGCAAGATTCTGGCTCTGGAAGTGGTTCTATAATCGACAAGCGCGGTTATGTTGTAACGAATGTACACGTCATTGAAAATGCTGCAAAAATTACTATTTCACTTTCCGACGGCACAAGCTACGAGGGCAAAGTTGTGGGAAGCGATAGCGAATGTGATATTGCAGTTTTGAAATTCGATGTTCCATCTGGTGTAAATCTAAAAACAATCGAGTTCGGTTCAAGCGATAATCTTAAAGTCGGTCAAAAAGTAATAGCTATCGGAAATCCCTTCGGTTTGGAGCGCACTATGACAACGGGCATTGTTTCGGGGCTAGGGCGACCTATTCAAGAGTCAAACGGTCCTCTTATCCGTAATATGATACAAACCGACGCAGCTATTAACCCAGGAAACTCAGGCGGTCCTTTGCTTGATTCAAGCGGAAAGATGATTGGTATCAACACTATTATCTATTCTAACTCTGGTTCGTCTTCTGGCGTTGGCTTTGCAATCCCTGTGTCAACTGCTCGCCGCGTTGTTTCGGATTTAATTCAGTACGGTAAAGTCAACCGCGGTGTTATCAATGCAACTATGTATCCTGTTTCGACTTTGACCCGCTATGTTCGTTTCCCGTCAGCTATAAAGGGAGGCATTTTGGTCAGCGAAGTGAGTTCTGGAAGCAATGCCGAAAGAGCAGGACTTAAAGGCGGAACAAACGAAAATGCATTAAACTTGCGTACTCGGCGAGGCATAATTTCGATTTATGTTGATGGTGATATTATCACTGCAGTTGATAATATCAGTGTTAATACACAAGCCGATTTTGATAGTGCGCTTGAAGATAAACGACCTGGAGATACTGTAACGCTTACTGTTTACCGCAACGGAAAAAGCGAAAAAGTCAAGATAAAACTCGACGGCAACACTAACAGCATCTAAAAAATTGTGCGTAAATGTTGTAATACAACACTTTTTTTGCACAATACAGTCTTTTACTGTTGCAAAAGCATAACTACTTTATTATACTACGCATATCTTTTTCTCAACTAGGAGATAGGTAAATGATGAAGAAAATAATTGGTGCAGTAGCAGCATTGGTTCTTGGCTCAGCAGCTTTTGCAGCAGATTCTGGTCTTTATGCAAAGCTCAATGCAGGATTTAACTCTGGCTCTGTTTATATCAAAGACGGTAGCTGGCACGATACTACAGGTTTTTCTGGTTTCGAGTTATTCCCTGCAATCGGTTTTTGCCCTGCAGCAACTAGCATTCCTGATAAGCCTTTTGACTTTACTTTTGAGGCTTCTTTGGGATTGATTTTTGGAAGTGGCGACGAATATTCTAATGTCGATGTAAAAGTTGTAAATCCTGGTTTTACTTGCTTTTTTAACTGGCATTTCGAGAACACAGATTCTGCTTTCTTGAAGAACTTTGTGCCTTATGGCGGAGCTGGCATTTCTACTCCTATTCAAATGGTCGAAATTTCTTGGGAGCATACATATGCAGATGGTTGGGATGATTACGGACATGCAAACCATTGGAGAACTGACAGCTGGTCACACAAAGCTACTACAATCGGCTGTGATTTGACTTTTGTTGTTGGTGCGCGCTATGCATTTAGCGACAAAATCGAAGCAAATGCGGAAACTGGTTGGAACGCTGCTGTTATGAACGGAATGGGCGGCGGATTCCTTCGTGGTGGCATTTTCTACCGCTTCTAACCGTCTAGGACGGCTTTGTAGCCAAAGGCTGATTTGTAGAGTAGCTAAAGGCTGCTTTGTAGTCTAGGACGGCTTTGTAAAAGCTAAAGACTGTTTTTACAGAACACGCTGGCTTGTTACAAAACAGTCTGTGTTTACAAAACACACTGGTGTGTTACAAAACAGGCTGTGCCTGCTCAGAGAAAAAAATTCTCTGGGCTTTTATTTTTTGTGCATAGGCTGTAGAATAAAAGATATGAGTGATGATTTTTTGAGTACATACAAGACGCTGACTCTTGAACAGCAGAAAACTGCACAGAAGTTTGTTTTATCGTTGGCAAAAGAAAACAAAGTCGAACCAAAAAAAGATTATGGTGCAATTTTGGATTATTTTGCAGGAACTGTACATTCTTGGGACAGAGTCGACCCTGTTGAATATCAGCAAAAACTTCGCGAGGACAGAGAAATTGGCTGAACGTATTTTTGTTGACACCAACCCTTTTATTTATTTTCTAAATCGTGTAGAGCCGTTTTTTGATACTGTTCGTAATTTCTTTTTTGAAAAGAGAATGAATGGAGCAGAGTTTTTTACATCGACGATTACAGATGCTGAATTTATGGTCAAACCTCTTGCTGATTTTCATCTTGAAGAGCTAACTTTCTACAGAGAGTTTTTGAAGCAGTTTGGTTTTCAGAAAATAGAAATCTCTGAGATTATTTCTGAACGTTCTGCGGCAATTAGAGCAAAATACAAAGGCGTAAAACTTGCTGACGGCTTACAACTTGCTTCAAGCATTGATTCTTTGTGCGATTGTTTTTTGACAAATGACGCAAGATTAAAGCAAGTGCAAGAAGCTCACGTTTTGCTTTTGAGCGATTTGTGATTAAGAGGCGAAAGAATGAGAAAATTTGAAGTAGTTTCAGCTTATGAACCGTCGGGCGACCAGCCAGAAGCAATAGAAAAACTCGCAGCGGGTGTGCTTCGGGGCGATAGATACCAAACACTAAAGGGCGTTACAGGTTCTGGCAAGACGTTCACGATGGCGAAAATCATAGAGAAAGTGCAAAAGCCCACGCTCATCATTAGCCACAACAAAACGCTTTCAGCACAGCTTTATCGCGAGTTCAAGCACTTTTTCCCGAATAACGCTGTAGAGTATTTCGTAAGCTATTACGATTATTATCAGCCAGAAGCCTATGTTCCTGCTCGTGATTTGTATATTGAAAAAGACGCGGCTGTCAATGAAGAAATCGATAAATTAAGATTGTCCGCAACATACGCGCTTATGGAGCGTCGTGATGTTATCGTGGTTGCAACGGTTTCCTGCATTTACGGCTTGGGTATGCCAGATTTGTACAAAGAGATGACATTGCACGCCGAAAAAGGCGAAGAGCTTGATTTTGGAAAATTTGCCCGAGAGCTTATTTCGCTACAATACAGCCGAAACGACGCAATTTTGGAACGTGGCAACTTCCGCATAAAAGGCGACACGATGGAGATTTTCCCGCCGTATATGGAAACAGACCAAGCATATCGCATTTATCTTGACTTTGATGAGGTTGTGCGCATTGTGCGATTTGAAACAATTTCGGGCAATGTCATTGAAGAGCTAGACGAAGTGAAGTTCTACGCTGCAAAGCATTTCGTCGTGCCTGAAGCGATGATAAAAGAAGCAAGCGAGCGCATTTTATCAGAGATGAACGAACAAGTGGAGTTCTTGCGCTCTCAGGGCAAAATGCTTGAAGCTGAACGTCTAAAAACACGCACCACCTACGACGTGGAGATGATGAACGAGATGGGCTATTGCTCTGGAATTGAGAACTATTCTGCTCCGATTGCAAAGCGCAAGGCTGGCGACCCACCCGCAACGCTGCTGCATTACTTCCCAGACGATTTTTTGTGCCTTATCGACGAAGCTCACGTTACAGTTTCTCAGATTGGAGCAATGTACGAGGGCGACCGAAGCCGAAAGCAAAATCTGGTCAACTTTGGCTTCCGCTTGCCGAGCGCATTGGATAACCGTCCGCTCAAGTTTGCCGAGTTCGAGAAAAAGCTCAATCAAGTCATCTACGTTACAGCAACACCGCGCGAGCAGGAGATAAAGCAAAGCACGCAAGTTGTGGAGCAACTCATTCGCCCAACGGGATTGCTTGACCCGATTGTAGATGTTAGACCAAGCGATGGGCAGATGGAAGATATCTATAAGGAAGTCAAAGCACGAATAGAAAAGAAAGAGAGAAGCCTTATTTTGACGCTGACAAAGAAGATGGCTGAAGACTTGACCGAGTATCTAACCGAGCTTGACCTCAAAGTCAAATATATCCACAGCGAAATCGACACCTTTGAGCGCGTGGACATCTTAAAATCCTTGCGTTCGGGCGAAATCGATGTTTTGATTGGAATTAACCTTTTGCGCGAGGGCATAGACCTTCCTGAAGTGAGCTTTATCGCAATTCTTGACGCAGACAAAATCGGCTTTTTGCGCTCAACTACCAGCTTGATTCAGATTATCGGGCGTGCTGCACGAAACGAAAACGGAATGGTTGCCCTTTACGCTGACCATATGAGCCCTGCAATGAAAGAAGCTATCGACGAAACCCGCCGCCGTCGCGAAATACAAGAAGCGTACAACAAAGCGCACGGAATTACACCGCACACAATCAGCAAGGCAGTTGAGGATATCCTTGTTCACGAGCAGACAGACGCGGCTGAAAACGTGGGCGTGGAGCTGTCTGTTTTGCAAAAGAGCGCGAACCTTTTTGTTTCAAGCGAACGACACAAGCTTATCAATGCACTCAAAAAAGAGATGATGGAAGCGGCTGAACGATTGGAGTACGAGCAAGCGGCTGCAATACGCGACAAAATCGCTGAAATCGAAGCAACATACGGCAAGTAACAGACAGAGCTTGTTTTGAAAATGATAAAAAATAACTAAATTTCGCAAGTTTTAAGAAATATTTTATTTTTGCGTGATATAGTTATTACTTGCATAAAGGAATTTAGATGTCACAGTTTCGTCGCCGTGTCTGTCGTTCTCCTTATGCTATTTCTCCTAATAAGTGAAGTGTTGTTTTTCGCTTTTCTGTTTTTAAAATACATCATTTCACTACTTATGGGCTGTTCCTGTATACTCCTTTCTGGAATAGCCCATATTTCTTTTTATTTACTCACTTAACATATTTTTGCTTTATTTTTTATAAAACGCCTATAAAGTTTGAAAAAAGGGCTTTTGTCTATTAAAATAAAAAATAGTATGGGACGTAAAAGTTTTTTCTTATATGGCTACGACAGAGAAACTTTCAATGATTGTATAGATATGATTCGCTCTACTAACCGCAAGAATGCGATTATCATGAATGCGTGGTTTTTTGTTATAAATCTGCTCTATGTCGTTTGCAGTGTCTTTAATATGTTTGGCGTAACTGTGGAGCAAACTCCCTTTTATGCAGCTTATACCCTTATTTCTCTTATATATGTAATTATCCTCTTTGCTTTCCAAAGAGAAACAAAACGCTTTAGCATTATTTTTGTCTATCTTGTAATGCTTGAACTCTTTTCTTACAGTATAATCGTTTCTGTGTCGCGCCCTTATATGCCTGCGATTATGTATTTGATTCTTTATCTTTTAGTTAATCTTCTTTTTATGGGCAACTGTGGCAAGGCTATAGCTATTGCAATTTTAGGCACTTCAATATTGCTTTATACTTCTTTTAAATACAAAACTTTTTCTATTGCTTATCAAGATATGTACAATGCAATTATGGTTGATGTTCTTGCTGCAGGTTTGCATTATATGTTTCAAAGGGCTAGATTAGCGCAGTTTGTGCTGTATCAAAAAGATTTGCAGATACAAAAGGAACTTGATATAAAATCTAGCTTCGATTCTCTAACCGACCTTTTGAACAGAGGTAGATTTTTTTCTATCGCTGAAAAAGTGCTGCTTATAAAGCCTAAAGAAGAATACATAGCAGTTTGCCTTGTGGACTTAGATAGTTTCAAGCAGATTAACGATAAACTTGGACATCAGATGGGGGATAAAGTTATACAGACCACTGGAAAAATCATTTCTGAAACCATTGATAGCAAAGGTATATACAAAGCAAACAGAATTACTTCAAGCTGGGATTTGACTATGCCTTATAGCATTTCGGGACGATTGGGTGGCGATGAGTTTATTATTTTGGTTAGAGGAAAGGAAAAGAGAGAGGATATTTTGCCTATGCTCCAAAGTATGCTAGAGCGATTGAATGCAGTTCGCTTTGACTCTATCAATGGCATACAAGCGTCTATAGGTGTTACTGAAATAGAAGATGGCGAAAGTGATATGGACGGAGCTTATTCTAGGGCAGATTCTGCTTTATATGAGTCAAAGAGGCTGGGTAAAAACCGAATTAGCTTTTATGAGCCTTCTGAAAAGCCTAAAGAAAAATCTTCTAAGGAATCTGACTGATGTACTTTATTTTTATAATTTGCTTTATCATTGCTTTTTTCATTACTGTACTGTTTTTTTCTCGTATAAAATATATAGAACACAATCTCACCCTTCTTTCTTCTCTTATAGGCGTTATTGAAGTCCGAGACCCCAATCTTGAAGGTCATTCTCTTAATGTAAGAAATCTTTCTCTTTTGCTTTATTATCACTTACCCTTTAGCTATCAAATACAAATAAATCCGTTGAAATTGCAGTATGCGACTTTGTTTCTAGATATAGGCAAATTGTGCATACCTAGCTCTATCATAGAAAAATGCGGTAAACTCGGTAAAGATGAGCTTGATATAATTCGTTATCACCCGCATTTGAGCGCGAATGTTTTGCAGAATGTAAAAGGGTTTCAAAAAATTGCAAAGTGGATAAAGTATCATCACGAAAGAGTAGACGGCAGAGGTTATTATAAGCTAAAAGGAGATGAAATTCCCCTTGCCTCTAGAATTATGGCTGTTGCAGATACATTTTCAGCTCTAGTTATGGAAAGAACTTATAAGCCCTCACTTTCTTATGAAGACGCGATAGCCGAGCTTCGTCTTGCCGCAGGAAGTCAACTTGATAGAGCTTTAGTCGAATATTTTTGTGCAATTTCTATGCGAGATATAGAAAAGAGTATGGAAGAAGTTAAGGCTCAAATGCAAATGTATTCTTTGGAAAATTGTATGTCAAAAAAGGAGTAGAGATGTCTTTTTTATCTAAGTTTTTTTATAATAATTCCCGTCTTCCAAAACTGTGTCTTATCGCTTTTATAGGACTTCTGAGCTTTTTTTTTATCACTTTTAGTGTTTCTTGCAATGGCAAAGAGAAAAGGAGTTCAGACAGCAAGCAAAAAATCACTTTAGCTTTAAGAAGCGGTCTTTATTCTGATGTGATAAAATCTTGCTTGAGGGACTTTGAAAAATCAAATAAAGTTGTTTGCGAAGTGCATGATTTTAGCGAAGACGATTTGCATAAAGCTGTGCTTGAAAGCAATGGCAATATTGATTTTTGTATGGCAGATAGCTCTTGGCAAGCTGAGTTTACGGCAAAGGGTATTTTAGCCAATTTGTCAGAATACGGCTATGAGCTTGATGAAGACATCATAAAAGCTACAAAGACTATTTGCTACTATAAAGATAATGTGTATCTAGCTCCATATTATGGGAATGTTACGGTTTTGCTTTACAATAAATTGATGTTTGAAGAAGCTGGATACAAGCCTACAGACATTATTTCTGTGGAAGATATGCTAAAGATTTGCCGCACTGCAAAGAAAAGGCATAACTTGGGCTTTATGTATCGAGGCGACACCGAGAATAATGTTGTTGTAGATTTTTTGCCAATACTTCTTTCTTTTGGCGGCTGGGTTGTTGACGAGAACAATTATCCAACTGTTGCAGGCCCAAAGTTTGAGAAAGCTGTAAACACTTATTTAGAGCTTATAAAAACAGGCAGACAAGCCAAAAAAGAAGACCTTGTAGCAGCAATAGCAAATAAAGCCGCTTGTATGGGCATAGGTTGGCCAGGTTGGTACACTCCGACAAAAAACTCAAGTATGGATTACATAGCATTCAGTGGCAAAAGGGCAAAAAAGGCTATTCCTTATAATTCAAATATATACGGCATTTGGACAATAGGTGTTCCTGAATCTAGTAAAAATAAAGAGATTGCTGTAAAGCTTTTAGAGCATTTGATGGATAAAGATGTGCAGAAAGCAACCGTGGAAAAAGGCGGTGTGCCTTGTAGATACTCAAGTCTTGGGGATAGTGAGATACAAGCGAAGTTTCCTCAGTACAAAGTTGTTTTAGAGGCTCTTGAAGGGGGAGTATACCGCCCTGTAATGCAGGAATGGAGCGAGTTTTACACAATACTCGGTAAGCATTTGAAAGAGATTTTTAACGGCGAAACAGAAGTAAAAAAAGGTCTTAGAAGCGCGCAATTAGAACTAGAAGAAATGCTTTCTAAAAAAATAGACTAGTGCTACTAGATAAGGGGGTATAAACCTGCTAGATAAAAGGGTCTTATCTAGTTAGATAAGAGGGTATTATCTAGCTAGATAAAGGTGTCTTATCTAGTAGGATAATAGTGACTAATCTAGCTAGATAAAAGTGATTTATCTTGAGAAAAAAAGTAAATCAGAAAAAATTAAAAAGAAATATGTTTACAGATTGACATAATGGAGGAAAATCAATTATAATGCGACTTATGATTATAACGTGTGTTTTACAGACACCTAGGAGGAATGTTGGCAGACAATAAGGGTTTGCGAATCAACGAACAGATTCGTGTACGCGAGATAAGGTTAATAGATGATAAGGGTGAACAGAAAGGAATTGTTCCTATTATTGAAGCTCTTAAAATGGCTCGAGAACGAGACCTAGACCTCGTCGAAGTTTCACCAACTGCGAATCCGCCAGTTTGTAAAATTTTGGATTTTGGTAAATACAGATTTGAACAGGAAAAGCGTCTTCGTGATTCCAAGAAAAATCAGAAAGTATTGAAACTCAAGGAAATTCGTATGCAGCCAAAGATTGGACCGGGTGACCTTGATACAAAAGCCAAGCATGTTCAGGAATTTCTTGACGAGGGCAATAAAGTAAAAGTAACGATTCGCTTCCGTGGACGTGAACTTGCTCATACTGAACTCGGCTTTGATGTTCTGAAAGAGGTTGAAAAAAGGCTTACCGAAGGCTCTTATGTTGTTGAAAAAGCACCTGCTATGGAAGGTCGCTTTATGTCAATGACTTTGGGTTCAAAAGCCAAAAACTAACTCGCCTCTACCCTTA
>Ga0310695_10008103_pt1 | contig 16431 bp, 15 predicted proteins | sample RumenRJG_04DNA_FD_203882 | JGI IMG/M metagenome (GOLD analysis project Ga0310695, IMG submission 203882) | Bovine rumen microbial communities from Lethbridge, Alberta, Canada - RJG_04 (v2) (version 2) | ecosystem: Host-associated > Mammals > Digestive system > Stomach > Rumen | place: Canada...
TCAATTGTCTCATCGTTGTTAAAATCTCTACTAATAGCATTCATGGATTGAATGCCTGTACATAATGCCAGTATCCTAACAACTAGACACACTTTAACGTCATATGTAACATATGATTTGTTTCTGCTGTCAGTTAAACTATCTAGCCAATTATAAAAATTGGGAAAATATTGATTTATTATAATTAATAGTTCATTTAATGGATTAATATTCTTTCTTCTTTCTCTTATCATTTTTCTTGTTATTCTCATTATTACAACCTCTTTCTATTGTAATAATCATATCATAAAATCATTGCGAAGAAAATTTATTCTATTTTACTGAAAAATTACTTTCTTTTTTTGAATTCTTCTGCTATACTTAAGTAGGGTGGAAATATGTTTTTACTAGCTAGTGATTTTGATAGAACATTTTATATTAATAATTATGATTTTAAGAAGAATGTAGAAGCATTAAAAATTTTTAGAGAAAATAATAAGTTTGTAATAGTTACTGGAAGATCTTATCAAGATTATATGAATATAACTAAGAATTATGTACCATTAGATTATTTAGTAATAAATCATGGAGCTACTATACTTAAAGATAATAAAGTAATTAGAAGTGAATATATTAATACAACTACTATAGATAAACTTAAAAATATAATTGATTTTGAAAATATAGATTATTTTGCAACTAGTGATACTGAAAGTAGAGTAAATATTAATCATGGTAATATATCTAAAATAAATATAGCAATGAAGGATAATTTAGTAGCTAAAAAAGCAGTGGATTATATTAATAATAATTTTAATGATATTAAAGCTTATATATTATTTCATAAGAATCAGTTTGAAATAGTATCAACTAAAGCAAATAAGTGTGAAGCATTAAAGTATATTGGTTATCTTGAGAAAATTAATTCTGCAAATATTTATACAGTAGGAGATGGATATACTGATATTGAGATGGTTAAGTATTATAAAGGATTTGCAATTAAAAACTCAGTAGATGATTTAGTTAAAGTTGCAGTTAATGTAGTAGATAGTGTTAGTGATATTATAAGTTTTCTTGATGTAGATATAAGTAAAGAGAAAGTAACTAATGAAATTACTCAGTTTATTAATGAGTGCTATAATTATAATCATTATTTTGAAAAATATATGGCTAAGATATATGATAATAATAGTAATGATAAGAATCATATTGTAATAAGAAAGAATAATGATATAATTGCTGCCGCATTAATTAACCCTAATAGACTTTATATAGGCGATGATATATTAGATATACTTGAAGTAGGTAGTATATGTGTTAAAGAGGGATATAGAGGCAAAGGATATTTAAAGATATTATTAGGGGCTATTAAAGAAGAAGAGAAAAAATATGATTTAGGTGTATTATCAGGTGATACTAGCAGATATTCTGATTATGGTTATTATCCAAATATACTTAATCTTTATAAAATTAAATCTGAGTCTCATAAAAATATTACATTTAAAAGTGTTAATGATGATTATATAATAGATAGTCTAAATTTATATAATAGAGGTATTCATGCTAATAGAACAGCGTATAATTTTAAAGACATATTAGCTCAGTGGAAGTGTGATAGTTATTATATATTTAAAGATGATAAGTATATTGGTTATTTAATATATAATACAAAACAAGATTATATTAATGAAATTAAATGTAGTTGTTTATTAGATGTTATAGAAAGTTTTGGTATATTTAAAAATAGAGATTATATTAATTTAAGTGTACTAAATAATGATTATGATACTCTTAGTATTTTAAGCAATATGGAAGTGTCTAAGGTGTATAATAGACAGTTATATAGTATAAATAATACTAAAAAAATAATTACTGTATGTTTAAATAATAAGTTGAGTTATGAAGAATTAGTTAAAGGTAATATTTCAATAAAAGTAGATAATGAAATAATTAGAATTACAGTAGATGATAAAGTTACAGTAGATAATGATACTAAATATGATATTGAACTAACGCGTGATCAATTTATGAATTTACTACTTAATAAAAAAATAACAAGAAATAATATATTCTCATCATGGTTTTATCTTAATTTAGATATTTATAATAATGATTTAGTTTAAAATATGAATTTATTTAAAATTATTGCATAAAATAAATTTGACAAGTGATATATATTTATGATATATTACTTGTACCGGACAGATTTTCTCTTGACAGGTCTATAGCCGATGTATGATTTTTAATTAAGTACCTAGTGTACCATCTCGGCTAGGGAAAGGGAGCATATGCTCTTTTTCTTTATGGTAAATAAAACTAATAGTTGATGTAATTATTGGACTATGGCATCAGATAGTGACTCATCTTCTTATATTTATTCGGTTGGATACAATTATCTTAATGCTCAACCAAGCAATTATCCATTTAATGTAATCCGTCCTGTTGTTGAACTATACAAGACAGCTACAATCACTAAATTAGAGTCATACTAATGGAAAATTAATAAAAAGCTTGAAAAGATAGAAAACTTACTATCTTTTTTTTGAATACTTTGATATAATTAATTAAGAATAAGACTAGGGAAGTGATTCTGTGAAGAATAATAAAGGTCAAGCTCTTGTTGAGTTTGTAATAATTATGCCTATATTTATATTTATAGTACTTGCTATGTTTGATTTAGGTAATATAATTATTAAGAAATATGAACTTGAGAATAACTTAGATACGATTGTTAACATGTATGAAGAGAATAAAAATGAAGAAGTAGAATTTTATGTTAAGACTATTGATTCTAAGGTTAAGTATGATGTAGGCGATACTTATAATGTAATTACTTTATCTAAAAAGGTTAAGGTAATAACTCCAATTGTTGGTAAGGCTTTAGGAAAGTCTTATGAGATTAGTGCGAAAAGGACTGTAATGATTAATGAGAAGAATGAATAATAAAGGTCAAGTCTTAGTAGCGTTTATATTAATGATACCTATAATTATATTAATGTGTGTAGCTATTACTGATGTAGGATTAATGAATATAGAAAATAGAAGGGTTAATAATACAGTTAGAAATAGTGTTAAATATGGGATTAATAATCTAGATAAAACTAATATAAAAGATACTATGAAGAGTTTAATAATGGATAATTTAAAAAACGTAGATAGTATATCTATTGATGTTGATATTGATAATAGTTATGCAAAAGCTACTGTAAAAGTTAAATATAAAGGATTAATAAATATTACTAATAGGGATATTACTAGTAGTTATTATGCAAATATAAATGATGGCAAAGTTACTATAAATAAGGAGAGATAATATGGCAATTACAAAAGGTAAAATTATAACTATAGCTTCAGTAAAAGGTGGAGTAGGTAAAACTACGTTTTTACTAGGTTTAGCTAATATATATAAGAATATGAATAAGAAAGTATTAATAATAGATAATGACTTATATTCAGGAGATATAGAAGCAATATTGAATATTGAAAGTAAAAAGGATGTATATGTATTATTTGAGGACATTACTAATAATAATTTCTATGAGATTGGGGATTATATAACTCATTATGATGATAATATAGATTTTATTTCTGCTCCTCATGATCCTAGATACGCAGGTAAAGTTAGAGGTAATTACTTAAATCTGCTATTTAATAGAGTATCATCTATTTATGATGTAGTCTTAGTAGATACTTCTCATGTGTTAAATGAGGTTAATCTAGTTACAATGGATCATAGTAGTGAAATAGTATATCTAATTAATAATAATAGTATGAACTTGAAAAATATGAGAACAATGATATCAATATTTTCTGATATGCATCTTGAAAACTATAAAATAGTATTATACGAGGCAAGAGATAAAGGAAAAACTATATTCAATAAATTTGATATTAAATCATTAATTAAAGATAATATAGATTATGTAATATCTAGCGATTACTTTAATAAAGATATAGATAAATATATAGTAGATGGTAAAATATTTAATATGTTAAATAAACAAAAAGGTAAGAGTATGAAAGTGCTTAAAAATATAGCAGAGGATTTAATAAAGTAGGTGTGATATGGAATCAAGAAACTTTGTAGATGAATTTAATATAAGTAGTAATAACGAAGAGTTTGTTGAAGTTACTGATTATGATAGATTTAAGAATAAAGAATTATTAGATTTACTTAGAAGTAAAATAATACAGAATTTAATAGATGATAATCTTAATAGTCAAGCTGATATAGAACAATTTATTAAAGATGAAATAGAAAATTCTTTAAAAGGATATGACTTAAATGTTGAAGAGCGAAGTTATATCTATAACTTAATAGAAAATGAAGTTAATGGTTATGGACCTATTACTGAGTTATTAAAAGATAAAACTATAACTGAAATTATGGTTAATGGTAAAGATGAAATATATATAGAATTAGATGGTAAGGTAGTTAAAGATGATAGTATATCATTTATTAATGATTCACATATTATAAGAACTATTCAAAGATTAATTCAACCAATAGGTAGAACTATAGATACATCATCTCCCATGGTAGATGCACGATTAACTGATGGATCACGTTTAAATGCAGTAATACCCCCATTATCATTAAAAGGACCAGTTCTAACTATTCGTAAGTTTAAACCAGACCTAGCTAATATTGATGACTTTTTAAGAAGCGGAGCACTTACTAATGATATGGCATTATTCTTACAAGCATGTGTTAAGGCGAGAATGAATATTATAGTTTGTGGTGGTACTGGTGGAGGTAAAACTACTCTTCTAAATGTACTTTCTTCATTTATTGATGATGATGAAAGAATAATCACGATAGAAGATGCTGCAGAATTAAAACTACATCAGAATCACGTTATATCACTTGAAACACGTATGACTAACTACGAAGGAGAAGGAGAAGTAACTATAAGAGATTTAGTTATTAATTCACTTCGTATGCGACCTGATAGAATAATAGTTGGAGAAGTACGTGGTAAAGAAGCGTTTGACATGCTACAAGCTATGAATACAGGGCATTCTGGGTCTTTAACTACAATGCATGCCAACTCACCATTAGACGCATTAAATAGACTTGAAACACTAGTTTTAATGGCTGGTATGGAAATACCTGTTGCAGCTATAAGAGAATATATAGTAAATGCTATTAATATCGTTGTAAACATCTCAAGACTTACAGATGGTAAAAGAAAGATTACAAGTATCTGTGAAGTAGTTGGATTTGATGGAGAAGATATTAAACTTAATGAAATATTCTCATTTGATCAAAAAGGTATTACTGATGAAGGAGAAGTATCAGGTTCATTTAAAACACATAAGACCCCTAAGATAATAAGCAAGCTAGAGTCTAAAGGAATAAAAGATGTAAAGAAGATCTTTGGGTAGGCAGAGAAAATGAAAAACTTGTTATTAGAAATATTAGTTTTTACACTAGTTCTAAGTGCTTTTTTAGGCATTAGTGGGGTAGTATTAGATTCTTGGAATGAAACTACAGTTAGAATATTATTAACTACAATAATTGTTTTTGTATCATCAGTGCTTGGATTATGCTGTTCAACTATATATGAGAAACAAAAATTAAAACCACTTTCAGTTATTGGAATGTCTATCTGCTTTATAAGCTGCTTATATTTTATATTAATGATATGGAATTATATAACAATTGTGAATATTAATGTGAATATTATTGTTTCTTTAATTACTTTATCAATTTCTTCAGCTCATATATGCCTGCTTCTGAATATAAATTCTAGCAATCAATTAGTAACCACACTACGTTTTTATACAATTGCATTATCAATTATTATGGATTTACTAATTATTATTATGTTATATTTAGATGCTGAAATATATGAACAAATATGGGTCGTTTTAGCAATTCTAATTGTACTTGGAACACTTATTGTGCCAGTAATAAATATAATTACTAAAAGCAAATTTGACGAAAAAAAGAGAAGTAAATATCAAGAACTAGATGATTTAAAGAAATTATTAGATACTAGTGCGATTACTAGTGAAGAATACGAAAAAGAGAAAAATTCAATTTTGAATGATTAAGTAATAAAAAGAGGTGATGTTATGAATGAAGTTGGAACACTTAGTATAATGGAAAGTAGTCTAACTAATAAGGATATCATAGTTACTTATGTTCCAAATACGTTTGTAACTAATTATGAGTATACTATATATAAAGATAATGTAGTATATAAGAATATTAAGGTAGATAATAGTGACAATTCTAATATTAAACTAGATAAAACTGGTGAGTATAAGATTAGTATTAAAGCAACTACTTTAAAAGGAGAGTATAATCTAGATAGTGGTATATATAAAATAGATAAAGAAGCTCCTACTATTGAAGTAAGTAACTATAATTATACTATCTCGCCAGGAGAGAATATTGATGTATTAAAGAGTGTTAAAGCAACTGATAATATAGATGGTGATATTACTAATAGTATTACTACTAATAAAGATTCTCTTAATTTAAATTCTTTTGGTACTAAGAAATTAACATATACTGTAGTAGATACTGCAGGTAATACTGCTACTAAAGATATTAATATCAATGTTACTTATCAAGATTATCTACTTAATTTTAATCAAGTATTACTTATAATAGGATTAGTTGGCCTATTAGTATTCTTACTTGTATTAAATAGAGTTGTATTGTTAGAAAAAAGATTTGTAAAATATACAGTTAATCCTTTAAAAGATAATACTAAATCTATATTTGATAAAATATCTTTAAAACTATTTAGTTTTGTAAATCGTATTAGTGACTCACTTGATAGATTTGATTATGCAAGGCGTAGTAGTCACAAGTATCAAAAATATGTTGATGCATTTAGTAATAATGGATTTACTGCAATAGACTTTATTTCAATGAAAATAATTACATCTTTTGTATTATTAATTGCATCAATATTAATACAAACTCTACGATTTAGAATACTTAATATATTTGAACTTGTAATACCTATGATTATTGGATACTTCATACTAGATATAATATATGCATATAAGTATCATAAATATCGTAAAAAGATTGAAAAAGATCTACTTCAAGCAATTATTATTATGAATAACTGTTTCAAATCAGGTAGAAGTATTACACAAGCAATAGAAATAGTTGCAGAACAATTAGATGGCGCTATTTCTGACGAGTTTAAGAAAATGAGTTTAGAGTTATCATTTGGACTAGATATTGAAGTAGTATTTGATAGGTTTGCTAAAAGAATTAAACTAGAAGAAGCAGCTTATCTAACAAGTAGTTTATCTGTATTAAATAAAACGGGTGGTAATATCATTAAAGTATTTACATCTATTGAGAAAACATTATTTAATAGACAGAAACTTAATTTAGAATTAAAATCTCTAACAGGTAGTTCTAGAATTATTATGTATGCACTAACGGTTATGCCTGTATTGTTTGTTATAGTTATTAGTTTAATTAATAAAGATTATTATGCTCCTTTATTTACACACCCACTAGGATTTATTATAATAGGTGTAATAGCTATATTATATGTAACATATATAATAGTGGTAAGAAAGATAATGAAAGTAAGGATGTGACTTTATGCATAATATAATGGAAAAAATATATTTGAAAAAAGATATAGAGAATATTGATAAAAAGCTTAAGATGTTAGGGAAAACTAGATTAGATGCAGTAGGCTTTATTAATTTAAGAGTTTTTACTACAATTTTATTTACACTATTCCTAATATTCTTTACTCATATATCATATTTATTTTTACCTTTATTAGTAATACTATATTATATGGGATTTTATCATATATTGATTACTAGAAAATTAAAACTTAGAGAGCAAAAATTAGATAGAGAAGCATTATACTATTTCGAGGTATTAACACTCACTCTGGAGTCAGGTAAAAATTTACAAAATAGTTTAGAGTTAACGTGTAAAAATGTTCATAGTGAATTATCAAGTGAGTTTGAAGATTGTTTAAATGAGGTTAAAGTGGGTAAATCATTAATAGAAGCACTAGGTGATATGCAAAAGCGTATTCCATCAGAAAATATTAATAATATAATCATGAATATAATGCAGACTAATTATTTTGGTAATAGTATAATAGATACTATGAATAATCAAGTAGATTATTTAAGAGAAAAGCAAATACTAGATATTAAAGGTCAAATTAATAAGATTCCTAATAAAATAAGTATAGTATCAGTTTTATTTATAGTTCCACTTATATTATTACTTGTATTAGGACCTTACTTAATAAATTTTATAGCGAGGTAATATGGTAGACTTATTACGCTTGATGATTTAAATATAAAAATGTGTCAGTATAATAACTCATATTTAATTCCATTAGAAGGGAATTGGTTAAACAACTATAACTATTGGACTATGTCACCAAGTTGATGTTAAACAAGATATTGTTACAGATAAAGTGAAAGTTCCAAATACATATTCAAAAAAAAAGTTGATTATCATTGTATTAGGGTTTATAATGTTAATAGATGGAATAATTACATATTATAGTATATGTAAAGTCGTAAAAGAAAGGAAGTAATATTATGAAATATTATTTAGTGGGAATAAAAGGGACTGGTATGAGTGCGCTTGCGTTATTACTATCAGATTTAGGTTTTGATGTAGTTGGTTATGATGATGCAAAAGAACATAGATTTACAGAGGATAAGTTGGTTGAGCGAGGAATAAAAATATATAGCGAGGATAATAATACAATGGATAAAGATACTATTGTTGTATATTCTCCCGCTTTAAAACTTGATGTTCATCCTGAGTTAATTAAAGCTAAGAATATGGATTTAAAAATATATGAGTATGAAGAAATGTTAGGAAAACTTACTAAAACATTTGATACTATATGTATATCAGGTTGTCATGGCAAGACTACAACTACATCAATGTTATCTCATATTTATATGGATTTGGATAATTGTAATTATATAATTGGTGATGGTAGAGGTCATGGTACTAAAGACTCTAAAAGATTTATTCTAGAATCTTGTGAATATAGACGGCATTTCTTACACTATGAGCCAGAATATGTAATAATTACAAATATTGATTTAGATCATACTGATTATTATAAAGATATAGATGACATGATTAGTGCATATGAAGAGTTTGCTAATAAAGCAGATAAAATGGTTATAGCGTGTGGTGATGATCAATATACACACTCTTTAGAAGTTACTCCATCGATTTATTATTATGGGCTTGATGATGATAATGATATCAAAGCAATTAATGTAGAATATAGGAATGATGGGACTGAATTTGATGTAATAATTGAAGAGGAATTTTATGGCCATTTTGATCTTCCTTTGTTTGGAAAGCATATGTTACTTAATGCACTTGCAGTTATTGCAGTGTGTCATTATGAGAGAATGAATGCTCGTGAAGTAGCTAAGTCTTTAAAGACATTTAAAGGAGCAGAACGTAGATTTAAAGAAGAATTTATTGGTGATAATGTAATTATTGATGATTATGCACATCACCCTGCAGAAGTTAAAGTTACAATTAAAGCGGCTCGTCAGAAATATCCAAATAAAAAAATAATCGCAGTATTTAAACCTCATACATTTTCTCGTGTAGAAGAGTTTGCTGATGCATTTGCGCAAAGCCTTAATCTTGCTGATAAAGCATATGTTATGGATATTAATTATGATAGAGAGGACCCTAATGATTATCCTGGAATTACTCCTTATACAATAATTGATAAGCTTGATAATGGTGACTATATTGAAAGGGGTATGGCAGATAAATTATTAGAATTTGAAGATTGTGTTGTATTGTTTATGAGTAGTAAAGAGATATATTTCTTAGAAGATGAATATAAAAAACTACTTGCTGATAAAGATAATCAAGAAAAATAAATTCTTGATTTTTTCTTTTAATATAAAATTCTTGATTTTTTCTTTTAATATAATTGACTGAAATGATTAGTTATGTTATAATTTTATTAATGGTAGGTGTGTACATGAAGAATTTATTCGTAAGAAAGATAATAGTTTCAAGCATAATATCTATAACTTTTATATTTGGTTTTATTTATTTTGGGATTAGTAATAAATTATTAAATATTAGTTTGATGGGTAATTCAGTAACTGATATTTACTATTATTGCGATGATACATATAAATTAAGTGGTAGTTCTTGTTATAAAACTGAGTATATGGATTCATTATTAATAGGCGATATAGATAATAATAATGAAATAAATATTAATGATATAACTTTAATTCAGCAGTATTTAACAGGAAGTACTGAATTATCTGATAACCAATTATTAGTCGCTGATATAAACAATGATTCTAGAATTGATGGTAGTGATATATCTATTATTCAGAAATATTTGCTTGAAGGTACTAATGATAATCAAATATCAAGAAGTTCAGCTGGTGTTATACTTGATACTCCATATACGCTAGGAATAGATAGAGTTTGTCCTTTAAATTATCATATAAATAAAGATAAGACTAAATGTTCTACTACTCTCATAAAGAATGCAAATCAAACAGAAATTATGTATGGCGATTTAAATTATGATAAAGTAGTGGACGTTGATGATGCAAGTATTCTTAGTGATTACTTACAAGGAAAAATTTCATTAAATAACATTCAAAGTATTACTGCTGATTATAATAAAGATGGTTCTATTACTATCGAAGATTTAAATGAAATTAATGATATCTTTGTTGAAGCAAGTAGTATTGATGTAAGTATTAATATGTTAAATAATATCGATATTAATTCTGTTAAGAAGAATACAGATATTACATATAATGCAAGTTTTAATATTACAGGTAAAACTAAATATTATTATAAGTGGTTTGATGTTAAATCAGCAGATAATACTATACAGTCAGATTGTAAACTTGCAACTTCATTAAATGATACATATACTATTAAAGCAGATACAAATAATGAATATGTGTTACTTAAGGTATTTAGTGATTCGAACTGTAGTGAACAGTTAAACATGTATAAAACTGATGATATAAAGATTAAAGAAGAAAGTATTGTTAATTTAGATGTGAAAATAACTAGTCCTATTTTAACTACCAATTATGTAAATAAAGATACAACTATTAAATTTTATGGTAAATTTACTGTTAGTGGTAGTGATAATTTTTACTATACTTGGACTTCTTATGGAGATAATAAGATAGTAAATAAACCTGTATGTCGTGAAGTATCAAATGATATGCCAGTAAATTCTAGTATTACTGTTAATAAAAAAGATATGTATGGTATATGGCAAATATATAAAGATTCGAGTTGTAATAGTCTTGTTAAAAGATATGAAACCGATAAGTATAATTATAAAATAGAATCTATTAATATAAATATGGTTAATAATAAATTTCCAGTAGGCGATAAGCATAAAGTAGATTTAATTATAAATGGCAATATAGATAATTCGGTGGATAAAGTAAAGTGGTATAGTACTAATAATGAAGTTGCAACTATTAGTGATGATGGTGTAGTAAATACTAAAAAAGCAGGGACTACTAATATAATTGCTAGTATAGCAGGAGTTAAAGCAGAAAAAGAGATTATTGTGGTAGAGAATGAAGCGAATATTAAATGTCCACTTATAGAATATAATACAAATAATAACAATACAACATTTACAGTTACTCCTGATAGTAATATTTCTAAATATGAAGTATATTTATCAATTAATAATCATACTGGTACAAATGCTGATTTTACCTTAATATCTAGTAATACTGGTATTAATACATTTAGTAATCTATATAATGGTGCATATTCTAATCAAGCTAAAATTAAAATATATACAAATTCTGGTAATAGTAAGAATTGTTATACACCACCTTTAACTTGGAAGTGGAATACCCCTAGTTCTAATGCTACCTGCCCAGCTATAACTTATACATTTGAAAGAAGTAGAAATTCTAATAAATATAATTATCAGATGAATATGTATCGAGTAAATAGTGGAGTAACTAAGATGTATGTAGGATATAAACTTAATCCAGATTTTCAATACAGTTGGTATATGTCACAAAAAGATAATAGCTATAAACTATTTAAAACATATGCCAGCTCAAATGAATTTGTAAAGTCTAGTATAACTGCTGAGATATATGATCGTAACGGTCAAATTGTAGTTACTGATAAATATGGTAATAGTATTGTATGTAAGACTGAATATGTTAATAATATAAATTATTATAAGACTAAAGTAGGTAATACAGATATATATTATGAGTCATCATATCCTACAAGTGATAGAAATACTGTTATTAGTGAAATGAATAAATTAATTAAGGAAAATGAGTTGTATCTTGCTGCATCAAATGTGTTTTTAAATTCAGAAAATACATATATAGATTTATATGGAAACTCTTGTGGAATGTATAGACCTTGGGATAATAATATTCTTATTAGAGAATCTAAGTATGCGTGTGGTGGTTCTAGTAATTCAGATTACTTTAAAGGCGCTGTTAAACATGAATTTGGACATAGTATTGATTATATGCATGAAAGATTAACTGGAAATAGATTATATTCTATAGTATATAATGGTAAAAAATTAGATTATTATACTAATAAATATGAGAATAAGAAATTATGTAATAATGATTATTGTTTAAGATATAATGGAAAATACACATATGGAACTTCTTATTGGGAGACTCTTGCAGATATATTTTCATATGATTCCCATAACTTTAAAATGACTAATGAACTTTTAAATGTTAGAAGTGAGATTATTAAAACATATTTAAAGAATAGTAGTAAGAGAGCTGAGTTCAATAGAATTAAGGAGAGTTTTAAATGAAATTAAAAAATAAAGGATTAGTAATATCTATTATTATTGCAGTAATATTATTAATGGTATTATTAGTAGTAAGTGTACCTAGAGATAAATCTAATAATTATAGTACTATTAAAAACTCTCTTTCTAATGTTTTCTATTATTTAGATAATAGTTATAGTAACATGAATGATATATCTGATTATTGTAAAGTAGCTTTAATATATGATACTAATTATATAGATTATGATTATTTCAACTATGATTCATCTAATAATAAAATAAGTGGATATACTAAAAATAATGTAGTTAGTTCTTTAAAGAAAATATTAGGTAATGATATAACTATTGATTTAGATAATCTTAGTAAAGATAAATGTATGTATAATAATTCAGTTATTAATTTAACATATAATACTAGGGATAAAGCGTTATATACATATGGAGCTGAAAAATCTAATAGAACTATAGTAGTTAATTGGAATAAGGAAGAAGAAAACAATTCTACTCTTGAATTAAATGCTCAAGCTCTTATGATAGTTAAAAATGATAAATATGATTTATATATTGATTCTAATATGGAGTATTTAATAGGTAGTTATAACTCTTTAGAAGAAGCTAAGAAAAGTGCGAAAGATAATATGAATAGATCATATAAATACATATTTGAATTAGAAAAAAACAAGAAAAATTATATATGGAAATCATTTAAAATTAACAAACCAGATAATGAAATAATAGAATAAAGGTGTATAGAATTTGCTATACTCTTTTTGTATTTTGTTGATAAAATATTTCTATTATTGTATAATTTATTTAGTTTGAAGGTGATAATATTAAGAATGTGTTAATTATTCATAATCCCAATAGTGGTAAGAAAAAAGATATTTATAAAATATTAAAAAAGAGTAAGAGTTTATTTGAATATTATGGTTATAACTATAATTATATTAGAACTAAATATCCTGGTCATGCCAAAGAAATTGTTAGAAAATTAACTGATATCAACCTTGTTATTTCTGTTGGTGGGGATGGTACTTTTAATGAGATTGTATCTGGTAACATAGAGAGGACTAATAAGTTAGTTTTATCTCATATACCTGTTGGTACTACTAATGATCTTAGAACTTTATTTGGTTATTCTAAAGATATACTTAAAAACATTGAAAGTATTTTATCAGGAAGTGATAAACAAATTGATATATGCATGATTAATAATAAACCATTTGTCTATGTATCTGGTTTTGGTAAGTTTGTATCTTTATCTTATGAAACTCCTAGAAGTAGTAAAGCTAAGTATGGATATCTTGCTTATTTTACATCGGCTGTAAAAGATTTTTTTAATGATTCTTATATGTATGATATTGAGTTTGAAGTAAATGGTAGTAAGCATAAAGGAAAATATTCATTGGGTATAATATCTAATGCTAATAGAATTGCCGGTATTAATAATTTTTATAAAGATGTAAAACTTGATGATGATACATTTGAAGTGCTACTTTGTTCAATAGAAAAAAGAAGTACTATGCTTAAAAGCTTATTTAAACTGGGTATTAAAGATATAACTAAAGTAAGTGGAGTAGAGATATATAGAACTAATAAATTTAAGATTAAGTTTAATAATAAATTAAAGAAACCTTGGACTATTGACGGTGAGAAATACCCTAGTGGTGATAAATATTATGAGATTACTATTAATAAAGATATTAAATTTAGATTAAGTAATAAAGCAATAAAAGAAAATTGTATAAAAAAAGTATATTAAGGAATCTTGATATATTTTTTTGTGTTTTTAATATTAATCTGCTATAATGTTTATGGTAATAGTAGTTAGGTAGTGATTGTATGAAACGTAGGAAAAGTAAGAAAATAACATTATTAATTATATCGATTTCTTTATTTATATTATCTCTTATTATACGTCCTTTTATAGAATGTAGTAATATAGATAGTAATATATTTAGGAAGTGTTTATTAGTACTTAGTAGTAGCATACTTATAACTAGTATAATAAATATAAGTAATAAGAAGAGAAAAAGCATTATTAATTTTATTATTGTAGTAATAGGTATAATAAGTTCTATTATTATATATAGTGGACATTCTAAAGACTATAAGATTAGAAATGAGAATTATTTTAAATCAATATTTAAAGTAGATAAGAAGGTATCAAGTAATTCAGTTACGCCTGTTAGTAATGATGTAGTAGTTAATAAAGATAACGATTTGGAAGGTGAATTACTTAAAGTAAATTATATTGATGTAGGACAAGGAGATGCAATATTTATTGAATTACCAAATGGTGAGACTATGTTAATAGATTCTGGAGAATGTAATTATGATAAAAAAGTAATTAGTTATATAGATGCATTAGGTTATAAAAATATAGATTATGTAGTAGGTACTCATCCTCATACAGATCATATAGGAAGTCTTGCTAGTGTTATAAAAAATTATGATATAGGTAAGATATATATGCCTAAGAAACAGTCTAATAGTAAAACATTTATTAATTTACTTAATACTATTAAAGATAAAGGACTTAAGATAAATACAGCAAAAGCTAAAGTTAGTATTATCGATAGTGATTCCCTAGATGTAGATATAATTGCTCCAACAAAAGAATATAATGATGCAAATAATAATTCTGCAGTTGTTAAAATAACTTATATAAATAGGTGTTTCTTGTTTATGGGAGATGCAGAGATAGAATCAGAAAAAAGTATTACTGATAATGTAGAATGTGATGTTGTAAAAATAGGGCATCATGGATCGGATACATCCTCATCCGATTCGTTTGTTAAGAAAACAAAAGCTAAATATGCAGTAATTAGTGTAGGTAAGGGTAATATTTATAAGCATCCTTACGAATCTACTATTAAGAAGTGGGAAAGCATTGGTGCGGAAGTACTTAGAACTGATGAATTAGGTGATATAGTAATAAGTACTAATGGTAATGAGCTTTCTATTAATAATAAATTAGTTAATTATGTAGATAATAATGATAACAGTAATAGTGATATAGAAATTATAAATGTAGATGTTACTAAAGGTAAAGAGTCTAATATTAAGATTAAAGGTAGTCCTAATACTAATTATGATATAAAAGTATATTATAAATCTGGAGTAAGTAAATCTAAAGAATTAGTAAGTAAAGAATCAGACGGTGAAGGATATGTGGAGTGGGTATGGAAAGTACCTAGTAATGTTAAAACTGGTAGTTATAAATTTATGATTAATGATAAAGAATTTGAATATGAATTGAGGTAGTTATATGCAAGTTACAGTAGATAGAATAGAAGAAGATTATATAGTGTTAGAACTAGAAAATGGTAATATTATAGATGTTCCAAAAGAGTTAATACCAGGTGCAAAAGAAGGAGATATAGTTGATATTTATATCAATAAAGAAGATAGAAAGATTAGAGAATCTGAAGTAAAGAAACTCATGGATGATCTGTTCGTTGATTAGGATGATTTGTTTATTGATTAATTAATATCTAGTTATTCTAGATATTTTTTTCTTTGTATAATAGGAAAGTGATACTTTATAGAACAAGCCAAAATGGACGCAGATATACGTTCGCTATTCGTGGTTTGTCATGCAGAAAATCGAGATATAGAATCTCGCTTTTTTAGTGCTATTTGTTAA
>Ga0310695_10008107_pt1 | contig 16428 bp, 17 predicted proteins | sample RumenRJG_04DNA_FD_203882 | JGI IMG/M metagenome (GOLD analysis project Ga0310695, IMG submission 203882) | Bovine rumen microbial communities from Lethbridge, Alberta, Canada - RJG_04 (v2) (version 2) | ecosystem: Host-associated > Mammals > Digestive system > Stomach > Rumen | place: Canada...
CCAGTTTGTCCATGATGTTATATAGATATATCTTTTAGCGGCACAAAGTTACGAATAAGTGAGCAGAGTGCAAAGGGAAAGCCGAAGTTTTTCTTTTGGCACTTCCGAGCGGAATGCCTTATTGCGGTATGTCGCCAGTGCGTTCCAGCACAAAGTCGCAGGCAGAGCACCATTGGCTTTGCATCTGATGCCCTGTGAATCCCGGGATGTTTGACATTCCATAAGTCAGTCGTCCGTTGTGTACCGCGATATTCTCAATTACAAGGGTATTCCAGCCCCATCCCTGCCCTTGGTTCATCTGATTGACCCTGAGGTCGAGTGGGGTAGGTTCCCTACCGTCGTTCCGTGCTTGTTCTGTCCGTCGGTTAGCCTCTTCCCAGATGGTCCCCGCCCGTCTGTCGTTCCCGGGAATCTCCTTCAAATACTTTTTCTGGCTCTGCTCGTCGTCGGCCAGTGCATAGATATAAACGCCGCTGTGATTGGTGGTTTGTGCCCTGACCGATGCGCGCAGACGATAGATGCCTGGGACAAGTGTGTCCGTGACGTGTTCCGAGTGGAATACTGCATCGGGTCCATTCGTGATGTGCAGATACCAAAGTCGTGGACTCAGATAGTGTTCGCCGTGCAAGGCCAGGCTGTCGCGGCCCGAACCATGTGTGGTAACGTGCCATCCGTGGTTGTTCAGATAGTCTTGTGCGCCTGCGCTGTACTTGTCCAGTCCGGGTGTGTGGTTCAGTTTTCCGGCCAGAATATCGCATGCCTGCATCAGTGTGGGGCTGGCAGCGTGGTTTGTCTTGTCTGTCACGTCCTTGACTTGCAAGATGAGTTCCTCCAGCGCCTCAAACTGCCACGGTGAGAGTAGTGCCGGATAATTTTCAGCCTCTCGTTTCACGGTCAGTACCAGCGCCGCTGTCTCTGTGGGTGTGATATGCTGGCTGGATGCGGCGATGCACCGAAGCTTCTTTTGCAGCGCGCTGAAGTGCAGGTGAGGCATGTTCTGCAGCCTCTCCTCCTCTTGGACGGATGCCAACGTGCAGGACATTTCTCGCGGCATACCTGGCTGCGGTGCGTTTCCGATGGTCGGGTCTGTGCCCCGGATTTGACTGTTCAGTGCCTGCTTGATGGAAGAAAACCCCAGTCCCTGCAATTCAGTGAGTGGGAATCTTTGTAGGGCGGGATTATGCCTCTGCTCCTCTGGTGCTTCGCCCTCGCCATGCCATTCGCAGAAATGTGCGATGGATGCGTGCACCGTCACGAACCCTGACGAACCGCCTTCAGGCTCTTCCCACCATTGCAGCACGAAGTAGGTCGTGTATTCTTCTCCCGTTCGGAAGGCCAGCATGCGCGTTGTCATCTGGTTTTCCACAAACACAGGAACGTGTTCGCCATGACTTCCCACGGGGATGCGTATCTCTTTCACCGTCTTGTCATGTTTGTCCGGGAGGCGGTAATAGGCGGATATGGCCATGGAATGCTGCTTGTCGAAGGCTTTCCACAGCCTTCTCAATGTCTTGTTCGCAGGGGTGGGCTTGTCTGCTTTCCATTTTGCCTGATGTGCCAGCCGTGTTTCCCATCTGTGCCACATGATGCCTACGGTGTCCTTTTCAAAGGTCCACTGCTTGTAGGCTTCATTGACGAAATCGTTTATGGCGTGGTGGATTGCGTCCACTGCGGGATTGTTCTTAGGGCTGATTGTCAGATTGTCTCCTTGTACGTTTGCCGAGTGCAGAATACTCAGGCAGATGAGCACGGAAATGATGATGTGACGTTTCATTGGATTCCTTTTGGGCGTTTTTCAGAATGTGAGGAAAAATGTGGTGTGCATGGTGTCGAGGTCGGCTGCGTCCTGCATGGCCGTCTCTGCCTGTCCGTCCACGATGTGCTCAACCATTTGTCGCAGTCTGATATCGGCGTATAGCAGCCGTTCAATGCCATATAGAGGCTGTCGTTAATGATTTCCATTTTCTTTTCAAGTTGGGCCAGGTAGTAATTCAGGCTGTCGGCGGAGCTTGAAAGAACCTTCTCCGATGCTTCCTCCGTGGGGAGGACAGGCGTAGGATTGGCCATCTTTCCGCTTGTGGAGGGTGGTGTCTGTTTCGGTGGTACTACCTCGGTGCTTTTGGTGGAGTGTCGCGACGGAATTGGTGGAGTGCCACGACGCGCTTGGTGGCCTGCCACCTCGGCAAGTGTCGGTTGCTCGGCAGGCTCCTCTCGCGCGGAGCGAGACGGTTGCCGGTCGATGGTTTCTGAGATGGGAGGCACCTCGCTGCTGCGGGAGGGATGTGAAGGCGGCTTCTTCATCCACAGTTCCATGGCCAGCATGACAACGGCTGCGGCAGCCCCCCATTGCCACCATGGCGAGATGCGTCGCGGGTGGGGTGCAGACTCCTTATGCTGCATTTTTGTCAGACGGTCAAACTCCTTTTCAGCTTCGTCCAGCTCGGCCTCCGTGGGTGGCTGTAGCCGTTCGGGGCGGAGAGTAATGCGCCCGTCCAGATAGTTGTCGATAATCTGCTTCTTATCCATCGATGTATCCTCCTTTCTTCAGTGTCTCGTAAATGCGGCGACGGGCAGTGCTCAGCATGGCACTGACGCTGCGCGGACGGATGCCCGTGGCAGCGGCAATCTCGGCAACGCCCATCGCAGCCTCGGTGTGCATGCGCCAAAGTTCCTTTTCCCGTCGCGGCAGATGTTCGGCTGCCTGCCATAGCACTTCGCGCAGCTCTCGTTCCTCCAGTGAATAGGACGTGTCGCTCACTGTGGAGACGGTTTCGTCGAGATGGTTGGCTGACGCTGTGTGGCGATTGTGTGCTGTGCGCAGATGGTCGATGCAGGCGTTCTTGGTGAGGCGTACGGCGAGCCGTTCAGCGTCGGCGGCGCTCGGAATCCGAGTCCACACCGTCCACATCCGCATCAGGGCCTCTTGCACGGCATCCTTGGCCTCGTCTGCATCGGCGAGTACTTGGCTGGCCACTGCGAGCAAGTGCCCTCTCAGCGTCGGCACGATGGCCGTGAACTTTTCTGCTTCCATACGTCTATATAACGAAACAGCGCGGGCGATGTTAAGTTCTCCCGCGCTGTTTTTCGTGGAAAAGTGGTTCAGTCCTCCCCGTCCAGCCGCTGGCCCACGTGAAGGGCTGTCCCGGCTGCAGCTTTACGGCTTTTACCTCCAGCAGCTTTGCTGCAAAGAGTTTTTCCAGTTTGTCCATGATGTTATATAGATATATCTTTTAGCGGCACAAAGTTACGAATAAGTGAGCAGAGTGCAAAGGGAAAGCCGAAGTTTTTCACCTTTGCACTCTCGAGTGGGAGTAACAAGATTCGGGTCTAATGCGCGGGAACGCCCTCTGCTGGATATGGAGTTGTTATTCCGGCAGGTCGCCTGTGCGCTCCACGATACAGTCGCAAACCGACATCCAGGGGTACACTATGTTCTCGTCCCTTTTCTCGGATCTGTTCATGATACTATACATAAAGGGAGAGTTGTCTTTTACCCGTATGCCGTCAATCACCAGCCAGTTCCATCCGAAGCCTTTCCCGCCGTTTGCCTGGGCAATCATCATGTCGGTCTCCGCCGGCTCGCGTCCCTCGGCTTTTGCTTTCTCAACCGCTGCTTTTGCCTCTTCCCAGATGGTGCCGCCCGTGTTGCCGCAAGCGGGTATCTCGTATGCTTTGAGTTCCGTTGCCATTCCCGTATAGGACTGAATGGTGATACCTCTCCCGTGATGTGTCCCTGCCTCGCCCCTTACGGCAATTTTCAGCCGGTAGATACCATCTGTCAATTCTTTGGAACGATACGGCATTGCATTTATTCGCAGATACCTCGAGTGCAACTTCGGTTCGATATAGGGAATGCGAGGGTCGCCCAGATAGTGCTCGCCGCTTTGTATGAGCGTGTCTCTATCTTCAATCATGTTGTCGTAGCACGTTATTCTGTTCAGGTTGCAATAGTCCTGTTCCAGCAGACTTCGTTCATCGAGAAAGTTTCCTCCTTGTAGCCTGTCATAAATCGTGAGGATTCCTTCGGTGTGCGATAAATCAAAGAGATCCACGTTTTTCTGGGTGGCCAGATATTTGATACGTTTTAGTTTGTCTTGTATGTTGGAAGCTTGTTTCTTTGTGAGCAGCGGACGATAGTCCTCGACTTCTTTCCGGGCTGTGGTTATGATGGCTGTCATCTCGGTGCTGTCGGCTGTCTGGGCACAGTTCAGCAGATAGTTCACCTTGCTGAGCAGTGCTACGTATTCGCGCTGTGTACCGTCGGGAATGGGCTGGTGTGTGATGGGGTTGTATGCGATGGCTGGCAGCTGATAGTCTGTAATGCTGTAGGGCACGTGCCCGTAGCATTCATAGACATATCCATCCGTCCTGCACGTGTCGGGTGTCATGGGGTCGCGCTTCTCCCACCAGACGAGGATGTAACTGTTACGCTCAGTGTTTTCGCCATCGAAGACTGCGGCTCGGACGTGCATCTCGTTGGTATAGCTGCACTGGATGTCTTTTCCTCGTCCGACGAGAAAACGTAATTCGCCGAAGGGTATGGGTTCGGGCATCGGATTGCGTGTGGTGTAGGATGAAGCACTGCCTTGTGTGCGTTCGAAGGTCTCGATGGCTTTTTGCAGTTGCTTGGGCATTCCCTCGCCAACTCGCTTTGGGATGCTGAAGTTCCAGCTTCTCATGACGATGGTATCTTGGTCTGTCTTCGTGGAGAGGGGTTTAACGTACTGGCTGTTCATGCGCAGGAATGTCTGGATGGATTGGTGGAGGCTCTGTGCTCCTTTGTTTCCTGCCAGGCCAAAGGGGCGTGTCGTCTGCGCAGCCATTGTGAGGGCGAGGCCGAAGAGGCAGCAGACAAGGCTTTCGATTTTTCTCATAGTAGTATGTGGTTTTGTATGTGGCTTTTTGTATCAGCGTGCGGTGTACATGATTATGCTGTCTGAGGTGTGGAATAGCTGTATGTCATATTGTGTTTGGTTCTCGGCTGCTTGTTCTGCAATTTGTAGCATCCTCATGTCGGCCAGAACTATGCGTTCGGCTTCGGCCAGGAAGACACTGCTTTCGATGGCGCGCATTGCCTTCTCCAGTCGTGCCATGTAATAGTTGAGGCTGTCGGTGGCGTTAGCCAGCACTGTGATTTCCTCTGCGGGGGCGGCGGCTTCCGGTTCTGTGGGATGTTTTTTGGTGCTTGCCTTGGCCGGCTGTCTTGCTTGCCGTTGCGAAGCGTCTTGCTTGGCTTGGCTAAAGGTCTTTCCTGCCATGAGCTGATGTGGTTCATTCTGTTGAACCGGTGCCGGTCGTGTTCGGGCGGGGGTGGCAGGTAGCGTCGTCTCGTGAACCATCGGGCGTGGTTCGGCTGCAGACTCCTTCCACAGCCACAGGCTGAGCATGGCTGTGAGCACCACTGCGGCCGCGACAGCCGTCCAGCTCAGAGCATGGGGTGACATGCGACGCCTCGGCCTTGTCATCCCGGCCAGCAAGCGGGCGTATTCCTTCTCGGCATGGCGCAACTCGTCGTCCGTGGGAAGTTCCCAGGACGTCTGTTCCATGGGGCGCTTGCCTTCTAAATAGTCATTGATGATGCGTGTCTTATCCATCGACGTATCCTCCTTTCTTCAAAAGTCTGTAGATGTGGCTTCTGGCATGGCTGAGCATTGTGCTTACCGAACGCACGTTTATTCCTGCCACAATCGCTATTTCGCCGGGTTGCATGCCTGCCTCGGCAAACATGTGCCACAGGCGCGCCTCGGCTCGGGGCAGTGTGTTGGCAGCGTGACGAATGGCTTCCACAAGCTCGTCTTCCTCTATCGAGTGGCCTTCGTGTGGCGCTGGGCGTGTTGTTTCGTGGGCGGTGGTGAGTGGGGTGCTCGGGCGGCGCTGTTCCTTGCGCCACAGGCTGATGCACTCACGCTTGGCCACCAGCACTGCCAACCGTTTGGCCTCCTGGGGCGAGGAGAGCGTGTCCCACGCTTTCCAGAGCCGTATGAGCACATTCTGAGCCACGTCCTCGGCTTCGTCATCATCTCCGAAGAAGTCGCGTCCGACAGCCTTTGCTATTGCCCGCAGAATGGGGGCCATGTCTGTAAACTCGGAATGTGTCATACATCAGACTAACGCCGTCTGGCACCGAATGTCAAGTGTCGTTAAGGATATTTAACATTCCGAAAAGGCTATTCCTCCAAGCGGTCCAGGATGAGGTCGGTCTCGAAGCCGTGGGAGGCGGCGTGGCGCACCAGCTTGGCTCGGCGCTGATAGGGGTCGGTGTCGCGTAGCGTGCGCGCCTTCGCGTCGAGTACCTTATTTAGGATGTCTGTGTATTCCTCGTCGTCGATGTCGGCCAGTGCCTGGTCGATGTCCTCGTCGGGGAGGCGCAGCTGGCGCAGAGCCATTCGGATCTTGAAGCGTCCCCAATGGTTGTAGCGCAGCTTGTCCGATGCGAAGGCGTGGCAGAATCTCTCGCTGTCAATATATTTCTCTTCTTTTAGGTATTTGAGGATGCGCTCGGCATCGTCTTCGCCGATTTCCCAGCGGCGCAGTTTCTCCAGAATCTGACGCTCGCAGTATTCGGCACCGCTGCACAGCGCGGCCGCCTTGTTGAGGGCTTGTTCGTAGGTCATGTCTTTCTTCCTTTTACTATTCTGTCATTGCCGTACTGGTCCTGGCATAGTTGGACGTCGGCGTATCCGGCCTGCCGCATAAGTTCCTGCACCGCCTGCCCGTAGGCGCGGTTCACCTCGAACAGCATTTGCCCGCTGCCTGAGACGAGGTGCTCCTCTGCATAGGCGACGATGGCACGATAGAAACGTAGCGGATCGTCGTCGGGCACGAAGAGCGCCAGATGCGGTTCGTAGCGAAGCACGTTCTCGTCCATTTGTGTCGCCTCGGAGCGACAGATGTAGGGCGGGTTGCTCACGATGATGTCAAACGGCCCGCACTTGTGTGCCGGGTGTAAAATATCTTCCTGTACGAAGTCGACCTCCGCTCCCAGCCGTTCTGCGTTCTCCCGAGCGATGCGGAGTGCCTGTTCCGAGATGTCGAAGGCCGTCACTCGGTACCCCGCCAGTGCCAGCGTGATGGCGATGCAGCCGGAACCGGTGCCCACGTCGAGAAGGCTAAGCCCAAGCCTCACCCCCAGCCCCTCTCCGAGGAGAGGGGAGACCCGAGGTGGAAGGCAAGCAGCGACTCCCCTCTCCTCGGAGAGGGGCTGGGGGTGAGGCTTTATTTCCTTCACCAGTTCCTCGGTCTCGGGCCTCGGGATGAGCACGCCTGGCGCCACCCGAAACGTGCGGCCGCAGAAGTCGGCCTGCCCCAGGACATACTGGATGGGCTCGTGTCGGAGCAGGCGAAGTACAAGTTTTTCCGCCTCGGCTTGCTCCTCTCGAGATAATTCCTTATCTTTGCCGAGCAAAAGCGCAGTGTGGCTGAGGCCGAAGCGCACCTCCATCAGCATCCGATAGATGGCGCGCGCCTCGCCCGGCGGGTAGATATTCTGAAGCTCGTGCAGGTAATTCATGCTGCAAAGGTACGAAGTTTAATTCAGAATTCATAATGCCCAATTCATTAATTTTGTCCGCCGCGACGTAGGTTATGGATTGGGCCCTGTGAATCTGGAGGCGTGCCGTGGCGGGGTTGTGAGCTGTGCTTATGAATTATGGATTATGAATTGTGAATTAGAAAAGTACATGCGTCGGTGCCTGCAACTGGCTCGTTGTGGGGCGGCAGGCGCACCGCCCAATCCGATGGTGGGTGCGGTGCTGGTGGCAGAGGGGCGCATCATTGGCGAAGGCTATCACCGCCAGTGCGGCGGACCGCATGCCGAGGTGAACGCCCTCGCCAGTGTCAGGGAACGCGACCTGATACCCCGCTCCACGCTTTATGTGTCCCTGGAGCCCTGTGCCCATTACGGCAAGACACCGCCCTGTGCCGACCTCATCATTCGTGAGCGCATCCCGCGAGTGGTGGTGGGATGCCGCGATACGTTTGCCCGGGTGAACGGCCTGGGAATCCGTAAAATGCAGGAGGCTGGCATCGAGGTCGTCGTGGGCGTGCTGGAGCAGGAGTGCCGCTGGCTGAACCGCCGCTTCTTCACCTTTCATGGCGAGGGCCGTCCCTGGGTCACTCTCAAGTGGGCACAGAGTCGGGACGGATTCATTGACCGCCGGCGTGCCGATGCCTCCGTGCCGCCCGAAATGCTCTCCAGTCCCTTCACCCAGGTGCTCGTACACCGTCTCCGCGCCCGCTCCCAGGCCATCCTCGTGGGCACTCGCACGGCGTTTCTCGACAATCCCTCGCTTACCACCCGCCTGTGGCCTGGCCCGAATCCCCTGCGGCTGACCATTGACCGTCATGGTATGCTGCCTGCCGACCTTCGTATGTTCGGCGGCGATGCCCCGTGGCATGTCTATCCCACGGGCGACGTGGACGAAATCCTGTCCGACCTCCACCGACGCGGCATTCAGACGTTGCTGGTCGAGGGCGGGGCGACGCTGCTGCAGACCTTCATCGACGCTGGGCGCTGGGATGAGGCGCGGGTGGAGACGTCGCCCGTAACGCTCGGCACCGGCGTGGCCGCTCCGCAAATCGAGGGGGCATGGATGCGCTCGCGGCAGCTCATCGACGGACATACTATCGACTGGGTGGAACGACGCCGCGAGGGGGAGGTAAAATCGCTGTATAGCTTCACCCCTTGGAGGAGCACGCTCCTCCCGCCGATGGAGCACGCTCCTCAAGCCGATGGAGCACGCTCCTCCTGACGATGGAGCTTGCTGCACTATTTCAGGCTGCCTTGCGACACGTCGGCCAAACCCCTGTCGCGGGGCTTTGCGCCTCTGAAAAAATGTTCATTTTCGACCTTCGACCCCTGCGTTTCCCTAAAATTTCTTAATTCTTCCCCCATTTGTGCGCGTAAGTCAAATATACTTTGTATTTTTGTAGGCTCAAATGCAGATGCACGAACATATAATGATGAAACGACATACATACCTGCTTCTCCTCGCATGCACCATCCTGATGGTTGCATGCTCGAAGGACGACGATACAGTTTACTCGAACCACTGCTACATCTCCGGCGTCACGCTGGGAGCGGTGCGCCGACAGCTGCATACTACGACCTGGAACGGCAACGACAGCGTATATTATACCACGTTCTCGGGCAGTAACTTCCCGATGACGGTGGACCAGCGCAACCTTCTCGTGGAGAACAAGGATTCGCTGCTCTATGGCTCGGACGTGAGCGCCGTGCTCGTGACTATCAACTATGTGGGCATGACGTTGGTTTACCGGGCGGTAGATGACGAGGACGGTGAGTGGCTGGCCTATAAGACTACGGACAGCTTGGACGTCTCCAAGCCCCTCTATTTGCGCGTCGTGTCCGAAGACGGCAACAGCGAACGCTACTACAAGTTCAAGATCAACATCCACCAGCAGGAGGGTGACTCGCTCTACTGGTCGCGCGCAGACAGCACGGCAGCCTTCGACGGCATGACCCAGATGCACGCCGCTGTGCTGAACGACACGCTCATGGTGCTGGGACGGACAGACAGTGGCGTGACTCGCGCTGTGCGCTCCACGATGGGTACCATTGGCGAATGGGCTGTCGAGACCACCGATCTTCCGGCCAATGCCGATGTGGAGGGCATCAAACAGCGGGCCGACCGCCTCTATGCCACTACTGCCGATGGCGCTCTCTATACGACCATCGACGGCAAGCACTGGAACCAGATGGCACCGTCCACAGCCGGCCTCTCGCTGGCGGCCGTGACTGAGCGCTGGCTTTATGCAATCGTGGACGGACGTCTGTGCCGCTCGGCCGACGGGACAGAGTGGACCGAGGAGGTGCTCGACGACAGCGTCGCCATGCTGCCACAGACCTCTCTGCGCAGCTACTGCAGCGCCCAGGACAACGGCAACGTGCGCCTGCTCCTGCTCGGATATCGAAACACCGAAAGCGGCGACTCGACTGCCGTGGCGTGGAGCAAAATGTGGAACGAGGACACGCCCGAGGATGAGGCAGGCTGGATGTATATCAACTCCACGCCGGACAATGTCTATCTCTGTCCACGACTGGAACACCTGAACCTCTTCTCGTACGACGAACGCGGACTGGCCTTGGGAGGTGCCTCCGAGGCCGGACATGGACATCACGAGGCACTGGATGCACTCTATTTCTCGAACGACCAGGGTATCACATGGAAACCCGACTATCTGCTGCATCTTCCTGCGGCAGTACGCGGAGTCAGCGGACCCGTGGCTGCTGTCGTGGACGAGAATGACTATATATGGCTCATCGCAAGCAACCAGGTATGGCGCGGAAGACTGAACCGTTTGGGCTTTGCCCGGCAATGATTCTCCTTCTGATGCTCTGCGGCCAGACCGTTCGGGCACAGCAGGAGGACGTCGAATACAAGATGGAGGTGGGCGGCGGAGCCGGCGCCACATTCTATCTGGGCGATGCCAACAGCACGCCCTATGCCCACATGGGCGTCATGGGGGGCGCTGTCGTGCGACGCATCTTCAATCCGCGTATGTGCGTGAAAGGCAATCTGGCTATGGGACATATCAGTGGTACGAGCGAGGGACGCTATATTCCCCAGGACCCGCTGAGTCAGACACCCGAAGGCGGAGTGCCGACCACCGTAGCCTTCTCGCGCAACCTGATTGATGTGGGTGCCCAGTTTGAGATGAACTTCTGGGGATACGGCCGCGACGGCGGGTACAAGGAAAACAGCCCCATCACTCCCTATGCCCTGGCTGGCATGGGACTGACGCTGGCCATGGGCGGCGCCGGCACCGTGGGCGCACTGAACCTTCCTCTGGGCGTAGGAGTGAAATACAAGATACGTCCGCGATGGAATGTGGGACTGGAATGGACCATGCGGTTCACCACCAGCGACGAACTCGATGTCAGCCGGGCACAGCAGCGACAGCTGTTCCAGCCGTACGGCATCAAGAGCGTAGGCCTGAAGAACAAAGACTGTTACTCATTCACGATGCTCTATGTGACGTATGACATCTGCCCGAAATACAGAAAGTGCAACAACTGACAGAGCACGACGACTCTGAATGATAAATATAGAATTATGAAATACGAACTAAATAAAGCGCAGATTCCCACCCACGTGGCCATCATCATGGACGGCAACGGACGATGGGCCACACAGCGCGGACTGCCACGTACGGCAGGACATGTGGAGGGCGTAGCCAACGTGAAACACATCACAGAGGTGTGTTCCAATCTGGGCGTGAAGTACTTGACGCTGTACACCTTCTCCACAGAGAACTGGAACCGGCCGCAGGACGAAGTGATGGCCATCATGAACCTCCTCGTGGACAATATGGACCTGAGCCTGTTTATGGACAACAATGTGCGCTTCCGCATGATAGGCGGCGTGGAGCGTCTGCCGGAAAAGGTGCAGGAGGTCGTGCTCGACTTTGAGGAAAAGACGGCAGGCAACACGGGCATGACAGCCGTCGTGGCACTCAATTACAGCAGCCGCTGGGAGATTACCGAGACCATGAAGCAAGCCGTGAAGCAGGCCGCTGAGGGACAGCTGAAACCCGAGGACATCACCGAGAGCTATATCTGCAGCCATCTGCAGACCCACTTCATGCCCGATCCCGACCTGCTCATCCGCACCGGAGGCGAGTTGCGTATCAGCAACTACCTGCTCTGGCAGTGTGCCTACAGCGAGTTCTATTTCTGCGACACCTACTGGCCCGATTTCCATGAGGAAGAACTCTACCAGGCCATAGCCACCTACCAGCAGCGCCAGCGCCGTTTCGGGCTTACGGAGGCACAGGTGGAGAACGCAAACAAAACTGAAAACTGATTGACCTGCAGACAGAAGTGAAAAGGACGTCGCTAATTTGTATAATGTGTTTGAGTGCGGTACTGACCCTCTGGGGACAGGCCGTGCAGCGCGAGGTGAACCCGAAAATCGACTACAGCCGCACACCGAAGTGGTACACCATCGCCGCCATCAATGTCGAAGGCGTGCAGAACTATGATGAGAGCCTTTTGTTGGGACTGAGTGGTCTGGCTGTCGGGCAGCGTGTGGAGATACCGGGCGAGGAAATAACAAATGCCATCAAACGCTACTGGAGGAACGGACTCTTCAGCAACGTGGCGATCAGTGCCGACAGCCTTGTGGGCGACTCGGCATATCTGCGCATCAAACTGGCACAGCGTCCGAGAATCTCCGAGATTAACTACAGCGGAGTGAAGAAGAACGAACGCGATGACCTGCAGGAAAAGCTGGGACTGGTCAAGGACAACCAGCTCACGCCGAATATGATCGACCGCGCCAAGATATTGGGAAAGCGATACTTTGACGGCAAGGGATACAAGAATGCCGAACTGAACATCGTGCAACGTGACGATGCCGGCGCTCCAGGGAAGGTTATCGTGGACGTGAATGTGGATAAGAAGGAAAAGGTGAAGATTGACCATATCTACATCACCGGCAACAAGGCACTGACGGAGAAGAAGATCAAGGGAAACCTCTTCAGTAACGGCGTGCTGAAGAAGATACACGAGCGTGGCTCGATTGCCAGCTGGTTTCGCAGCAAGAAGTTCGTGGAGAGCAAGTACAAGGAAGCCAAGGATAACCTCTACACGAAATATGGCGAATTGGGCTACCGCGATGCCCTCATCGTATCGGACAGCGTGGGACCCGGCGACAAGGGAGGCGTGAATATCTACCTCAACGTGGAGGAGGGACAGAAGTACTACGTGAGAAATATCGAGTGGGTGGGCAACACCGTTTATCCCACCGAAATCCTCAGCCGTACCCTCCGCATGAAGAAGGGAGACGTCTATAACCAAAAGCTGATGAACGAGCGCCTCTCAACCGATGAGGACGCAGTGGGCAACCTGTATTATAACAACGGTTATGTCTTCTACGACCTCGTCCCGACGGAGGTGAACATAGTGGAAGACTCCGTCGATCTGGAGATGCGCATAACCGAAGGTACGCAGGCTCATATCAGCCACGTGCGTATTACGGGCAACGACCGCGTGTATGAGAATGTAGTACGCCGAGAATTGTACAACAAGCCTGGCGACCTCTTCTCAAAGAAAGCCTACGAACGTTCCTATCGAGAGATTGCCTCGCTGGGCCACTTCGATGAGAAGATTGATGCACAGGTGAAACCTGACCCCACCAACGGCACCGTGGACATCAACTGGGGACTGGAACCGAAGAGCAACGACCAAGTGGAGTTCTCACTCGGATATGGACAGACGGGAGTCATCGGTAAGCTGGGTCTTAAGTTCAGCAACTTCTGCATGGCCAACCTCTTCAATCGCGAGGGACTGCGTCGCGGAGTGATGCCACAGGGAAATGGAGAGACATTCAGCATCAGCGGACAGACAAACGGACGCTATTATCAGGCATATAGTGTCAATTACATGAATCCGTGGTTCGGTGGCAAACGCCCGAACACGCTCAGCATAAGTGCCTTCTTCAGCAAGCAGACGGACATCAGCGACAACTACTACAACCAGGCCTGGTACAACAACTATTACAGCAGCTACCTCTATGGGTATGGTACCAATGGCTACAATTACTATGACAACTACTACGACCCGGACAAGTATGTAAAGATCTTCGGCATGAGCCTCGGATGGGGAAAGCGACTGCGCTGGCCAGACGATTACTTCACGCTGAGTGCTGACCTCAGCTATACCCGCTACATGCTCAAGGACTGGCGCTACTTTATCATATCAAACGGAAATTGCAACAACATCAGCCTGAACGTCAACCTGGCCCGAAGCAGCACGGACAATCCGATATATCCGCGCACCGGTTCGGAGTTCTCGTTCAATGTCTCCGTGACACCGCCCTATAGCCTGTTTGACAATAAGGACTATGCCAACCTGGCCACGGACTATAACAGCAGCACAATCAAGGAGGAACTCCAGGAGAAGTATCGCTGGGTGGAGTACCACAAGTGGAAGTTCAAGAGCCGTACGTTCACCGCTCTGTCCAGCGCCGACAAGTGTTTCGTGCTGATGACACGTGTCGAGGCCGGTATCCTCGGTGCATATAACCAACACAAGAAGTCGCCCTTCGAGACATTCTATGTGGGCGGCGACGGCACTTCGGGCTATAGCAGTTCCTATGCATCGGAGACCATCGGCATGCGTGGCTATGACAACGGCTCGCTCTCGGGCGGCACATACAGTGGCTATGCCTACGACCGATTCACTGTCGAACTGCGTTATCCCTTCATGCTCAGCGCCTCGACGAATATCTTCGGACTGGTGTTTGCCGAGGGCGGTAACGCATGGTCGAGCATCAAGAAGTTCAATCCCTTCGATATGAAACGCTCCCTCGGTGCGGGTGTGCGCATCATGCTTCCTATGGTGGGCCTGCTCGGTATCGACTGGGCCTACGGTTTCGACCCCGTCTTCGGCAGCCGTACGTACAGCAAGAGCCACTTCCATTTCATCCTGGGACAGGAGTTCTGACAAGCATAAACACGAGTTCTAATATATTATAATAAGGTATAGAATGAAAAAGTTATTTCTCACATTACTGGTGCTCTTTGCAGCACATGCAAGCGCCCAGAAGTTTGCGCTCATCGATATGGAGTACATCTTGAAGAATGTGCCGGCCTATGAGCGCGCCAATGAACAACTCAATCAAGTGAGCAAGAAGTGGCAAGCAGAAGTGGAAGCACTGACCACCGAGGCTCAGACCCTTTACAAGAACTATCAGTCGGAGGCCGTCTTCCTGAGTGACGAACAGAAGGCAAAGCGCGAGGAGGCAATCGTCTCCAAGGAAAAGGAAGCCGCCGAGCTGAAGAAGAAGTACTTCGGTCCTGAAGGCGAACTGTATAAGAAGCGCGAGAGCCTTATGGCTCCCATTCAGGATGAGATATACAATGCCGTCAAGGACATCTCGGACCAGAAGGGCTACAGCCTGATACTGGATCGTGCCAGCGATGCCGGCATCATATTTGCCAGCCCGAAGATTGACATCTCGAATGAGGTACTCACTAAGCTTGGCTACAACTAACCAAACCGCCGACGAGTTTCGACAGACAATACTAATCATTAAACAAATAACATCGAAATGAAAAAGATTCTTATCGCCATCATGATGATGGTACCCATGGCCCTTAGCGCCCAGAAGTTTGCTCACTTTAACAGTGCAGACATCATCCCTAACATGAAGGAGTACACCAAGGCTCAGGAGGAAATCCAGGCAATGGCAAAGCAATACGAGGCCGACATGAAACTGATGCAGGACGAGTTCCAGAAGAAGTACGAAGAGTACCAGAAGGAACAGGCAAACCTGCTGGACAACGTTCGCCAGCGTCGCGAGGCCGAACTGCAGGACCTTCAGCAGCGCATGCAGCAATCGTATGAGGATAATCAGCGTGCACTCGGTCAGGCACAGCAGGAAAAGATCGGAGCCATCCAGGAGCAAGTACTCGCAGCAGTGAAGAAGGTAGGCGAAGGCGGCGGCTACGTGTACATCGTTGACACTAGCACGGGCGCTATTCCCTTCATCAATACGCAGCTCAGTACGGATGTCACTGACCAGATCAAGAAGGAAGTGGGCATTCAGTAATGTGTAGTCCGACGAACACTGAAGAATAGAATATGATGAAACGACTGGCTTTCTTTATCGTCCTCGTGCTACCGATGGGATTGTTGGCACAGGTGCAGTTCGGCTACCTCAACTATCACACCATCATGTGCGAGATGCCCGAATACACTCAGGCACAGCAGGAACTGGCTACGCTAAAGGGCAAGTATGAAGCTGAATCGACACGTTCGGAGGAGGAGTTTCAGAAAAAGTTCGTAGACTTTCTGCAAGGACAGAAGGACTTCCCCCAGAGCATCATGCAGAAGCGGCAGGGCGAGTTGCAGTCCTTGATGGATAATGGGGTGCAGTTCCGCCTGCAGGCTCAGAAACTGATTGCTCAGGCTGAAAAAGATCTCCTGGGCGAAGTGGAGAAACGGCTGAACCGCGCCATCCTTGAGGTGGGCGTGGAATATGGCTACGCTTTCATACTGAACATTGAGGAGAATGCATGCCCCTACATTAATCCGGTGATGGGCGTCGATGTGTCTGACCTTGTTCGCATCAAACTGGGGCTTATAGCTCCCCCGACGCCAGAGGCACAGCCTGCCGAGGGCCAGCCTGCTGCTCCCGCAGGAGAGGCACAGCCGACGGCTCAGCCAGAAGCACAGCCTGCCACACAGCCGGAAACTCAACCCGAGGCAAAGCCGGCAACGGAGCCTAATGCAGCACCGAACTGACCTTCCCTCGGCACCTGGCCCCATAGGAGTCTTTGATTCCGGTTATGGGGGGCTGACTGTGTGGCGCTGGATGCGTGACCTGATGCCTCAGTATGATTACATCTATCTGGGGGATAATGCGCGGGCACCTTATGGCAATCGTTCCTTCGAACTTGTCT
>Ga0310695_10008108_pt1 | contig 16427 bp, 13 predicted proteins | sample RumenRJG_04DNA_FD_203882 | JGI IMG/M metagenome (GOLD analysis project Ga0310695, IMG submission 203882) | Bovine rumen microbial communities from Lethbridge, Alberta, Canada - RJG_04 (v2) (version 2) | ecosystem: Host-associated > Mammals > Digestive system > Stomach > Rumen | place: Canada...
CCATAAGTGCACTTAGGGTGAATGCCGAGAGTGATGAGTTTTTTGACTATTTTACCCGCCTTATGCGTCTGGCTTATGGCCGCAAGCTAAAGGAACTCAAACTCTGGTCCGACGGTATTGCCGGTGGCGGACGCGAATGGCAGAAACGTTTCCTGGCATACTGCCAACGCATGATACGTGAAAACTTTATATGCAACTTCCATAATCCTGACCTCAATTACATGACTGAGCAGGAACGGCAGTTCTCGGTAAAGTTTGCCCCGTTTGTGAATGAAAACAATATCATCGGACTCATGGAGGTGTTGTCCGATGCCCAAAGAGATATAGAACAGAACGTAAATTCCAAGATGGTATTCTTTGACATGTCATTGAAAACCATCATGCTAATGAAGCAATAATATGGATCAGGATTTCATACTCAATAATGGCAGCGGCGGAATCTGCTGCAAAGGTTGCGGCCGCGGAATGGGCCAGCTCCACTCTTTTGACTATCTGGCAGGTGTGCCGGGGGCCGATGAGGGCGACTACGTTGAGGTTCAGTTCAAGAACACCCGCAAGGGATTCTTTATAAACTCCAACAAGATTCCTCTTGAAAAGGGTGATATAGTTGCCGTGGAATCCAATCCCGGTCACGATATTGGTACAGTAACCATGACCGGCCGTCTGGTACAGCTCCAGATGAAAAAGGCCAACCTGCGTCCCGACATTGAGATAAAGCGCGTTTACCGCAAGGCCCGTGAGGTTGATATGGAAAAGTACGCCGAGGCCAAGGCCCGCGAGCATGACACTATGATACGCTCCCGCCAGATTGCCAAGGACCTGGGTCTGGAAATGAAGATTGGTGACGTAGAGTACCAGGGTGACGGCCTAAAGGCTATCTTCTACTACATTGCCGATGGCCGTGTTGACTTCCGTCAGCTCATCAAGGTGCTGGCCGATGCCTTCCATGTACGTATTGAGATGAAGCAGATTGGCGCACGCCAGGAGGCAGGCCGCATAGGTGGCATCGGTCCCTGCGGACGTGAACTGTGCTGCACTACCTGGATGACCAGTTTTGTATCGGTCTCAACCGGTGCCGCCCGATTCCAGGACCTCTCCATGAACCCGCAAAAGCTGGCCGGTCAGTGCGCCAAGCTTAAGTGCTGCCTGAACTATGAGGTCGATGCCTATGTGGAGGCCCAGAAGGGATTCCCATCACGCGATATCCCACTGGAGACCAAGGACAGCACCTACTACTTCTTCAAGGCCGATATCCTGAACGGACAGCTCTCCTACTCCACCGATAAGGTGTTTGCCGTCAACGTGGAGACCATCACTCCCGCCCGCGCGCTTGAAATCATATCAATGAACCGCAAGGGCCAGAAACCCCTGAGCCTGGATGAGAACGCTGTCCACACCGACTCCCGCATAGAGAACGACATCCTGACCGATGGCGACCTGTCCCGCTTTGACAAAAAGAAAAAGAAGAAAAAGCATCACAATCGTCCCAGACCACAACAATGATAAAACTTTGGCTTTGGCATTGGCGTTAGCTTATAAAGCGGCCCCTTGGGCCGAAAGATACACGCCGCATGGTAGCCAAAGCCAACGCCATAGCCAACGCCAACGCCAAAGTTAATAGGAGGTGGTGCGTTCGCAGTCGATGCGAAGGAAGACTGCAAGCAGGATGGTGAAGCCCCAGAGGGAGGAGCCTCCGTAGCTGAAGAAGGGCAAGGGGATGCCTATTACGGGCGTGATGCCCAGCACCATACCTATATTAATAAATAGGTGGAACAGCAGGATGCACACCACCGAGTAGCCATACACGCGGCCAAACACTGATGATTGCCGCTCGGCAAGCACAATCAGGCGCAACAGTAGGCTCAGATAGAGCAGCAGCACAAACACGGAGCCCTTGAATCCCTGCTCCTCACCTACGGTGCAGAAAATAAAGTCCGTATCCTGCTCAGGTACATACTTGAGCTTTGTCTGGGTACCTTTCATGAATCCCTTACCGGTAAGGCCACCGGAGCCTATTGCAATAAGAGACTGATTCACATTGTATCCGGCACCTTTAGGGTCATCCTCAAGACCAAGAATCACGTTTATTCTGGTACGCTGGTGAGGCTGGAGTATATCATTGAAAGCGTAATTGACCGAGAAAAGATAGCAAACTGAACCTATGGCAAACACTGCTACAAGGATATATTTGCGGGCAATATCCTTGAATGAACGGAATACAATGTATATGCTTGTTACAATAATAAGTCCCACCTGAAGCCAGGTAACATTAAACGGCACCATTGAGAGTGATACAGAGAGTCCTATCAGCATTCCGCCAAGACCTACCCCCAATACAGTAAGTGAAAGGGAACGGTTTTTTGACATTTTCCATATCATTAGCGTCTCAATAAGCTGGATGATGGTCAATACCAGCCATGTTCCAACCTGGAATGGCTGACTGCCAAAACTGACCGGGCTGAACTTGATTTCAAGCACAAAAAAGAGTATGGCGCAGAATCCGGTAAGCAATACGCTTCCGGTCATACCTTCACGGTACATAACCAGCAGGAACGCCAAATATACCAATGCCGATCCGGTCTCGTTCTGACACACAATCAGGAACATAGGTATCACGAATATGGCACAGGCCTTAAGGATATCACGCAGGTTAAGGGGATTAAAATCAAACCTGTCAACAAACTTGGCCAATGCCAGTGCTGTTGCAAACTTTGCAAATTCGGCCGGCTGCAGGCTTACAGGACCCAGGTTGAGCCACGAACGGGAGCCTTTTGTGTCCTTGGCCACGAATATGGTCACAAGGAGCAACAGCAACAGCAGGATGTATACAATATAGGCGTATGAATTGTAAAAATTCTGGGTAATAAGCAGCATTACCGCCCCCAGAACAAATGCACAAAGTATCCAAACCAGCTGCTTGCCTGGGCGGGTGGCAAACGAAAACAGGTCCTGGTTTTCAAGATTTGCACTGGCACCGCAAATGCTGAACCAACCGCATACCATGATGGCCACCACCACAAGAACCGTAAACCAGTCAAGCTTGCCTATTATGTCAACGCTCCTCCTCTCCATAATCTATAACCCTGTTGGAGTATTGTTCGGCCTTAAGTTTGCTGGCTTCCGATAACCCTCCTGTAATGTACTGCTCCATCATAAGCGCACCGATAGGTACACCGTATACCGCACCAAAACCTCCGTTCTCAACATAGACCGCAATGGCTATCTGAGGATTATCCATTGGTGCAAATCCCATAAAAACCGAATGGTCGGCACCCCTGTTCTGTGCAGTTCCAGTCTTGCCGCACACCAGATAGTCACTTGTATTGGCAGCACGGCATGTGCCATCAACCACTGACTGGCGCATACCCTGAATAACTATCTCATAGTTCTTTTTGTCAACACTCACATAATGCGGAGTAGTATAAGCCGAATCCAGTTCCTCGCCCTCGATGGCACTCACCACATGAGGTTTGATATAATAGCCGCGGTTGGCAATGGTTGCTCCCAGATTGGCAATCTGCAACGGGGTAAGCGTAACTTCGCCCTGTCCAATTGAGTTACTTATTGTGGTAAGGCCGTTCCATGATCGGTTGTAGTGTCGGTCATAATAGTCCGAATTGGGAATCATGCCACGGGCCTCACCAGGCAGATCCACACCAAGCGTATACCCGAATCCCATATCGACCATATAATCCTTCCATACCGTGAGCGCCTTTTGCGGCGTACCGTATTTGTACGCACCTATCATGTAATAGTATCCCCAGCAGAAATAGCCGTTACACGATGTAGCAATGGCAAAATTGAGTGAAAGCGGCGATGAATGCGCATGGCAGCCAACCCTGAGGCCACGGAATACAAAACCTCCGTTGCACGGATACTGGGTTCGTGTATCAATGATCCCCTCCTGAAGGAATGTAAGTGCCTGCGATGTCTTGAAAGTTGAACCGGGAGGGTAAGTTCCCTGAATAGGCCTGTTAAGCAACGGTTTGTCAGGGCGGGAAGCCAGTTCCTGATAATGTTCACCTCTATGCCGTCCTGACAGTTCATTCGGACTGAAAGAAGGAGCCGATACCATACAGAGAATCTCACCTGTCTTTGGTTCTATGGCAACTATGCTGCCAATCTTGTTCTGCATGAGTTTTTCGCCCAGCATCTGAAGTTCTATATCAATTCCCAGCTTAAGGTTCTGGCCTGGTATAGCCTCAACATCAAATTCACCGTTATAATAACTACCCTGACGACGTCCGTAAGCATCTTTCAGCAGCACCTGGACACCTTTCTTTCCGCGCAACCTGGTTTCATAGTATTTCTCTACGCCCTGTTTGCCAATCACATCACCCTGAACATACCAGCTGTCATTGTCAACCTCGGCCTTTGAAACCTCACCCAGATCTCCCAACACATGAGCCGCAGCATCGTAATTGTATTTTCGCTGCTGGCGCTGGTTAATGCTGAATCCGTTAAAACGGTACAGGTTTTCCCTGAAATCGGCCACCTCATCAACTGACAGCTGATTCAGGAATATCTGCTCGGTATATGACGAGTAACCGGGATTCTTGCGCAGGTTCCTGATATCGGCCATACGGCTGTCAAAAAACTCACGTGTTATATCAAGCGATTTACAGAAAGCAAGTGTATCCAGGTCTTTTACGTTACGCATTACAACCACAACGTCAAACGACGGTTCGTTGCTTACAATCATGCGTCCTTTCCTGTCATAAATAACGCCTCTGGTGGGATAGACAGTCCTGTAATAAAGTGCGTTGTTATCGGCCGAATTACGGTAACGGGTATCAAGGATCTGTATCTGGAACAAACGGATCACATATATGAGCACAACGGTTATAACCATTATGCCTATCACGAATTTCCTGTTGTCAAACCTGTGATTTTTCAACGTACCATTACAGATTTGGGCCCTTTCTTAACCGCCGAATAATCGGCGGCATACATAAAGACAACTGTCAAAAGAGTGCTGAAAACCACTTTAAGGGCCAATACGGACCAGTCTCCCAGCGGGATGCTTAGCAATATGAAATATACCGTGTGATGCAATGCGGTAGTTAAGAGCAGATATCCCCAGAATGCCCTGTTACCCATCGTTGATGAGCCCGGAACAAATATTTCGTGCCTGTCAAGCGGCACGAACACTTTAACCATTCCCGGTTGGAACATTGCCAGGAAAGTAGCCGAAGCGGCATTAAGTCCGGGCGTACCACCAAAAAGGTCAACAAGCAGACCGGTAAAGAAAGCCCACAACAAGACACTGTTACGGGACATGGAGCTGTCAAATCTTACAATCATCCATATGTAGAAAAGCGGCGTAACGTATCCAAACAGGGCTATCCTGTTCAGTATCAGGACCTGGAGCAACACCAACCCCAACATAAGTCCCAGCCTGCGCATGAATGACAACGGTTCCATGGGTCAGTTCTTTATCTGTTCATACAACTTGTCTATCTCCGGATCCCTCACCAGGGAATGAACATAAATCCAGTTCAGGTCCGACATGTCAACAGCCAGGTTCACCTGGACCTTAAGCGTATATCCGTTGCGGGAATGTTCAACGCCCGATACCACACCAACAGGTATACCCTCCGGGAACACCGACGAAAAACCTGTGGTAACAATTGTGTCGCCCCGCTGCACGCTGGAATGGTAAGGCATATCAACAATATGCGCTTTATAGGGATCACCTCCCTGCCATTCAAGAAATCCAAAACTGTCACTACCCTTTACCTTGCAGCTTATACTGGTATTGCTGTTCAAAACAGGCATCACTATTGAATAGCGCTTGCCTGTGAGCATGACAACGCCCACAACTCCATCAGGGTTATATACTCCCATACCCTTGGCTACGCCGTCCAGACTGCCTTTGTCAATGGTAATGTAGTTGTTGTCCTTTCGGATGGAATTGTCTATTACGCGGGCGGCAACAGTGCGGTCCGATGACAGTTCGCGTGCAGTTTGCACATACTGGCTGTCAACATACTGATACAGCAAATCACGTAACCTGGAATTTTCCTCAACAAGAGTAGCGTTCTCTTTGTTAAGGCCAAAATAACGCTCTATTCCGGAACGCCACTCCAAAAGAGTGCCGGAAACACTGTTTGCCGACGTCAAATACGCCTCTTTCTGCCGGTCATTAAAACCAAACAGGAATATCAGCGATAACGTCTCCAGCAGAACAAACAGGAAAACGTAGCTGTGCCTTACTATAAAATCCAATAGAGAACGCACCGCTACAATCCTGGTTTATCTCATAAGGAATGAGAAACGGTCAACGTTCTTGAGTGCGACTCCGGTTCCCTTTGCCACACTGAGCAGAGGCTCGGCGGCAATATGGAACTCAATGCCAATCTTGTCAGCCAGACGCTTGCTTATGCCACGCAGCATGGAACCGCCGCCCGAAAGATAAATACCGTTCTTAAGGATATCGGCATACAGTTCAGGAGGAGTATTCTCCAGAGTATTAAGTACAGCCGATTCAATCTTGGCAATGGAACGGTCCAGACAGTGTGCAATCTCCTGATAACATACGGGGACAGACATTGGCAGGGCGGTTATCTTGTTGGGGCCGTTAACGATGTAATCCTCAGGGGCGTCCTCGGCAAGCTCGGTCAAAGCGGCACCAACGTGGATCTTGATGCGCTCGGCCATACGTTCACTCACCTTGACATTATGCTGACGGCCCATGTACTCCTGGATATCGGCCGTAAAATCATCACCGGCAACCTTAACGGAGTTGTTTGATACCAGACCGCCCAGCGATATAACTGCAATCTCGGTGGTACCGCCGCCTATATCCACAATCATTGTACCCTCGGGAGCCAGCACGTCAATGCCTATGCCTATAGCTGCTGCCATAGGCTCAAAAAGCATATAGACCTCACGTCCGCCGGCATGCTCGGCACTGTCACGTACGGCACGCAACTCAACCTCGGTACTGCCCGACGGAACACCGATAACCATCTTAAGTGACGGGGAGAAGAGACGGCGACCGGTGTCAACCATTCCTATCAGACCGCGCATCATCTGCTCGCAGGCATCAAAGTCGGCAATCACACCGTTTTTCAAAGGACGGACTACGCGGATATCCTTGTTGGTCTTCTCGTACATCAGTTTTGCCTGGTTGCCCACAGCCACCATCTTGTCGGTGCGGTTGTCAAGGGCAACTATCGAAGGCTCGTTTACCACAATCTTGTCATTGTGCATAATGATGGTATTGGCAGTGCCAAGGTCCATCGACAGCTCCTGAGTTAATGAAAACAGTCCCACTTTAATATCAGTTATGCGTTAAAAATCAATGTTTGAAATGACGGAATCCGGTCATTACCATAGTCATGTCATGCTGCTCGCAGTAATCAACTGACTCCTGATCGCGAACCGAACCTCCCGGATGGATAACGTTCTTTACGCCTGCCTTGTCGGCCAGTTCCACACAGTCGGGGAACGGGAAGAAAGCGTCGCTTGCCATTGCGGCACCCTCAAGAGTGAATCCAAATCCGTGAGCCTTCTCTACAGCCTGCTTAAGGGCATCAACACGTGAAGTCTGGCCAACGCCGCTTGCCAGCAGCTGCTTGCCGCGTGCAAAAACTATAGAGTTACTCTTGCTGTTCTTTACAATCTTGTTGGCAAAGAGCATATCCTCAATCTCCTGATCGCTAGGCTTGCGTGATGTTACAAGCTTAAGCTCGTCGGGAGTCTCAATCTTGGTATCCTTGTCCTGAACCAGTACGCCGTTAAGAGCCGAACGAACCAGCTTGACGGGTAGTTTCTGCTCCTTGCGGATAAGTATTATGCGGTTCTTTTTCTGGCCCAGTATTTCAAGGGCGTCAAAGTCATAATCCGGAGCAATGATAACCTCAAAGAATATCTTGTTTATCTCCTCGGCTGTAGCCTTGTCAATGGGAGCGTTGGCAATAAGGACACCGCCAAAGGCCGATACGGGATCACCTGCAAGTGCATCCTTCCAAGCCTCAAGGAGTGTGGGACGTGAAGCCACGCCGCATGCGTTGTTGTGCTTGAGAATGGCGAATGTGGTCTCGCTGAACTCGTCAATCAGGTCAATGGCTGCATTTATGTCAAGCAGGTTGTTGTAAGATATCTCCTTGCCGTGAACCTGGTCAAACATTGCATCAAGGTCACCGTGGAACACGCCCTTCTGATGGGGATTCTCACCGTAACGCATTGCCTTGTGGCCGTCAAGAGCCAGACGGAAATGGTCTTCTTCCTCATCACCGGCAAACCAGTTGTAAATGCAGCTGTCATAATATGATGATACGGCAAATGCCTCCTTGGCAAACCAGCGGCGCTCCTCAAGGGTAGTCTCGGCGCCACGCTCGTTCAGAATGTCAAGCAGAGGCTTGTACTGTTCCTTGCTGGCAACAATAACTGCGTCCTTGAAATTCTTGGCACCTGCACGGATAAGGGAGATACCGCCTATATCAATCTTTTCAATTATATCAGCATCCTCTGCGCCGGACTTTACAGTCTCCTCAAAAGGATAAAGGTCAACTATTACAAGATCAATCTCAGGAATATCGTAACTTGCCATCTGGGCCATATCGTTCTCCTCCTCACGACGGGCCAGAATGCCACCGAATATTTTTGGATGAAGGGTCTTTACGCGGCCGCCCAATATTGACGGATAACTTGTCAGTTCCTCTACTGCCTGGCAGGGTATGCCGAGCGACTCAATGAATCGCTGGGTTCCGCCGGTAGAAATTAGTTTTACACCCTCCTGATGGAGTTTACTGATAATCTCGTCAAGGCCATCCTTATGGAAGACCGATATCAGAGCTGATGAAATTCTCTTAGTCTCGGACATTGTTTTTATATGATTTTCGGTTGTTTCTGTTAATTGCGCGAAATTAACGAATTCCACCTACTGCACCAATAATATAGAGAGCAAATAATGAACAACTTTCATAATAAAACTAAAATAAAAACCATATCTTCGCACAAAATAACATTACTAACCATTGTTTTTTACCACAGACAATTATGGATAGACGGGATTTCTTAAAGACTCTGGCAGCAGCCGGAGCACTGGTAACAGTCAAAAGCAGCGGCATGATGGACGTCATGGCAAGTACCATGCCTGCCACGGCAACCGCCTCGGACGGTAAAGCCGACCTTGCCGCAATCATGAACGGCGAGCCCGCAGAAATGCTTCAGGCCGCAATGAAAGAACTTGGCGGAATAGAACGCTTTATAAAGAAAGGCGACAAGATTGTAATAAAGCCCAACATAGGCTGGGACCGCACCCCCGAACTGGCCGGCAATACCAATCCGGACCTGATTGCAGCACTCATCAAGATGTGCCAGGATGCAGGTGCTGCCGAAATCAAGGTATTTGACCATACATGCGACAACTGGAGCCGTTGTTATGACCACAGCGGTATTGATGCCGCAGTAAAGAAGGCCGGCGCCACAATGGTATATGGCCATGAACAGTCATCATATCAGAATGTAGAAATCCCCAAGGGTGTGTCACTCAAGAGCGCCCAGGTTCACAAGGCCATCATAGAGTGCGACAAGTGGATCAACGTTCCGGTTCTAAAGAACCACGGAGGAGCCCTTATGACATGTGCCATGAAGAACCACATGGGTATTGTATGGGACCGCCGCGCGTTCCATTCACGCGGACTGCACCAGTGCATTGCCGATATCTGCACATACAAACCTGCCGTCCTGCATATTGTTGACGCATACCGTACTGTAGCAACCAACGGCCCTCAGGGCCGCAGCGCCAGCGACGTGGTACTCACAAAAGCGTTGTTCGCATCGCCCGATATTGTAGCCGTGGATACCGCTGCCGGCAAGTTCTTTACACAAATCAACAAGAACATCAAGTTTGAGGACATAGAGCATATTCCTGACGGACAGAAACATGGACTGGGAACCATGGATCTGGAGTCAATCAACGTAAAGAGAGTAAGACTTTAATGTTACGCAAAATAAGAACGGCGGTGGCCATAGCGGTCATCGCCATACTCACATTCGGGTTCTTAGACTTTGCAGGTATAATTGACAACCCGTTGCTCCAAAAGATACAGTTCGGGCCTGCCTTGTTTTCGGTCAGCATTGTAACGCTGGTATGCCTAATTGCAGGTACACTGATATTTGGCCGTATATACTGCTCAGTGGTTTGTCCGTTGGGCATATTCCAGGACTTGTTTAACTGGCTGTCAAAGAAATTTGACAAGAAAAAGAAATACGGATATAAGCCTGAACAGCCCTGGCTGCGTTGGGGCGTGCTTGCCGTCCTTATCATTGCCTGGGTATGCGGATTCACCTTTCTGGTAGGCCTGCTGGAGCCCTACAGCGCATACGGACGTATGGCCGACGAACTGTTCCGTCCCATCTATCTTTTTGGAAACAACCTGCTTGCAATCATCTCCGAGAAGATGGGCAGCTACCGTTTCTTTAAGGTTGTCATATCACTTAAATCCATAACGGCATTCGTGGTAGCCCTGCTTACCCTATTGGTTGTAGGACACATCTCGTACCACCACGGACGCACATGGTGCAACACCATCTGCCCGGTTGGTACCTTGTTGGGATTTTTCTCAAGATTCTCACTTCTGCGCATGCGCATTGACAAAGACAAGTGCAACCATTGCCTTGCCTGCCAGCGAAAGTGCAAGGCATTCTGCATAGACTCGGCAAACCAAAAGATAGACTATTCCCGTTGTGTGGACTGTTTTGACTGCATTGACTCATGCAAGCAGAAAGCAATAAGCTACGGTCCTGTAAAGTGCACAAAAACCACGGTGAAAACGGCCGATAATGTTGATGAATCCAAGCGTCAGTTCCTAAAATCAACTCTAGTCATAGCCGCACTTGCCCCTGCCGCCCTTGAGGCCAAGGTTGCAGGTACAAAAGACACCCGCGTACCAATGTCGCCTCCAGGCTCAATAAGCCACAAGAACCTGCTGCAGCATTGCACCGCATGCCATCTGTGCGTAAGCAAATGTCCCAGCCACGTGCTAAAACCTGCCGGTATGGAATACGGCTTAGGTGGAATAATGCAGCCCGTAATGAAGTTTGACCAGGGTTACTGCAACTATGACTGCAACCTTTGCAGTCAGGTATGCCCCGCAGGTGCCATTCGCCCCATCACGGTTGAGCAAAAGCACAGCACCCAACCGGGCCGCGTAGTATTCAACAAGGATATCTGCGTAGTAAACGTGAACCGCACCAGCTGCGGAGCCTGCGCCGAACACTGCCCAGTCCAAGCCATCCACATGGTACCGTTCCAGGGAGGCCTGACCATCCCCGAAACCACCCCCGACCTATGCGTAGGCTGCGGCGGCTGCGAATTCATCTGCCCCGTAAAAGCCGTCCACATAGAGGGCAACCCCATCCACCTAGAGGCAAAGGCACCCGAACAGGACACCAACATCCAAACCCAAGACTTCGACTTCGGCTTCTAATGACGCAAAGGGGTCGTTTAACAATGCGTCGCGACGCATTGTTAGACGCATTGTTAAACGACCCCTTTGCGTCACTGATAGCGTATTATTTATCGTTGTAGAGAATGAGGACCGGATTTGAATCCTCCGTCATGCCAGGGAACATCCTCTGGTACCGTTCCTCCTGGAACACCATGCCAGCATCAAAGAACCCCACGAAAGTCCCGTTGTAACAGCTTACAAGGAACGGGAACTGCTCAACATTAGCAGCATTGTTATTGAAATCCTCGGTGTATACATACATCCTGTAAGTAGTCCAGTCACTCTTGTCAACAAAAGCCATTACCAAATTTGCTCCATAATTGGTAGCAACAAAGTAAAGAAAACGTTCCGACTCAAGATAACCGCACTTGGTATACTCCTGCTGAGGATTTGTATACACCTTGTTGCTGCGCTTAAGGTCATCCGGAATGACTATATCGGTAGTCATCTTGCATGTAACCTTGATGGAGTCACCGCTAATGGTATAGAACTTGTCATTATCCTCAACACCCATGAATCCTATTACACCCGGACTGATATGGTTCAGATAAGGATTATTTATGCTAACATGGGCAAATTCCGGATCAAACTCAATAAGTTGCTTTACAAACTTACCGTTGGCATCAGTCTGCCACAATCCGCGGCGGAAACTCCGGTCAGTATACTTAATGGGGTTTGCAAACAGGAAACCACCATCAGGCAATACGGCAAAATCGGTCACAAAATCATCAACATCAACCTGCCGGTGAAAACTGCCGTCAATTCCGTAAACAAATATCTTGTTGTTGTGTCCGTCCAGGATAAACATCTCGTTCCTGTCAGGAAGCAAGTCAAACCTCTCAATAATCCGGTAATTGCCAAAGCCGTTACCCTGGCGGAAGAAGCTTCTTATAAAACGACCCTGTCTGTCAAAAAAGAACAAGGTATTGGCCGAACGTACAATGATTGTGTCACCCAACAGTTTTACCTCATCGACTGACTGAACATAGCTTTCAACACCGGCTTTCTCCAGATAGACGGTATCAATCGATGCAAACAGTTTGGATACAAGAGGATACTCGGTTATATCATCGTGCAAAAGAGGCACTTCAATCTCATGGAGACACTCCATGCAGACTTTACGCCCGCCCTTGCAACCGGACATAAAAGACACGGCAAGCAGTAATGAGCACATGCCCACTACCAATTTTACGTTTGAAAGAATACTTGTCTTCATTTTGGAATGCAAAGTTATACAACCTTGAGCAATTATTAACACTCTTTGGCAAAAAAAGGGAGCCAATCCTTCTCAGAAATGGCTCCCTTGTGAATTTTTAGCTGAATAATTATTTCTTGGCTGCGTGCTTAGCCTCAATTTCACGGTTCATCTCATCAAGTCTTTCATCAGTGAGAGGATACTTGAATACCAGATATCCTACAACGATAAGAAGGATAGCAGGAATGATGGTTGTGAATATAAGGATTGCATTCTGTACAGTTGGATTATAATCACTCAGGTGAGTATAATAAGCGTTTACCGGAGCGCTGATGAACGATGCCAGGAACACTACGATAAAGATGCTCAGAACCAGCTGCAGGCACTTGTTTGCCTTGAACTCCTGCCACATCTCACCAAATGAAACCGGCTTTTCGGGAGTGGTGGTGATGTTCTCCTTGCTGCCCATAAAGCAGAGTGTCAGCAAAACGAAACCTACAATTGCAAAGATGCATGTTACGGTGAACCATGCCTTGGGATCGGTAGGCAGAGCTGACTCTTCGCTGGCCAGGTTAAAGCCAATCAGACCCATAACCCAAGGAGTAATGAAACCTGCAAGTGAGAAACCGGCCTTGAAAGCCACACCTGCAAGAGCGTTTACTGTAGCGGCGGGACGGTTGCCTGTGCGATACTCTGCATCGGTGATAACCTCAGGAACCAGAGCCCACATAAGTGAACCGACAAGCAGACCTACACCGGTCAGAACCTTTGCACCCTGAACAATTACATTGCATTTCTGAACATCAAAGAACTTACCTATAATGAACAGTGTAATGAATCCTACAAGACCTACACACAGAAGCAGGTAGTAAAGACCCTTCTTTCCGAACAGTTTCTTCAATACGGGAAGCAAGGGCAGGATAATGAATGCAGGAATTGTACCGATAGCCATAAATACAGCCTGGTTCCAGTCAACTGCAATACCCACGCACATTGCAAGTCCTATGGGGAAACCTGCCTGTACTACAATCTGGCCGATGTTGGCGCAGACCATACGGGTTGAGGTAAGGATAAGAACCTCGTCGTTATCACGGGTCATAGAGGCCATGATAGAGCCGTAAGGTATGTTCACTACAGAATAGATCATGCTAAGCAGGGTATAGCTGACAGTAGCATAGACAATCTTCCATGTCATTGCCCAGGTAGCAACCGTGGGAAGCATCAGGAAGCAAGCGGCAACTGTAAGAGGAATACCACCGTAAAGAAGGTATGTACGATACTTGCCAAGCTTGGGATTGTGGTTATCAATATATTTTCCTACTACAGGACTCCAGAAACAGTCAAGAAGTCTTACTGCAAGAATAAGTCCGCTAACAAATCCGGGGTTGATTTTGAGTACTGTACACAGGTACAGCATCAGGAAACATGCAACTGTCTGGAAAATAAGATTCTGAGCAAGGTCACCGGAACCGAAACCGATTCTCTGGCCCCAACTCAGTTTGTAATAACCGTTGTTTACTTCGTTTGCCATAAAAATGCGTTTATTGATTAATAATTCTGGTTAAGTCAATTTTCAGCCCACAAACTTACAAAAAAATAGTTTGCATAAGCAATTAAGGCTCAATAATGTGACGTTCCGGCCGTCATTGACCGGTCTCCATATACTGAACAGCCCTGACTATTGTCTCGTCCAACTCCTGAATAACCTGATAGTAGGTATTCATTCCCCATATCAAACGTGCTATGGATGCCTTTAGCTGGGTCTTGAATATGGGCAGACAATGCTGATACTGCTCTTCGTCGTATTCCACCTTCGCATCCTTTGCCTTGTCAAGGAATATCTTAAGGACATCAGGACCAACCTGGAACTCCCTGTTATAATCCTCGAATGTCTTGTAGCGGCGCTGGAGCGTACGGCGGTTGCGTTCGGCGTACTGCATGGCAGTGTTCAGCGTCACGTTCTTGGCAGTCACGTTACGGTAATACTGATTGGTACGGGTGGTATCAAGAGGAACAAAAATATCAGGCATGATTCCTCCGCCGCCATAAACGGTACGGTGCTTGACCATAGTGCTGTATTTGAGCGAATCCGGGAAATGTATGCTGTCCCTATTGGTAAGCTCACCATGATGCAGGCGCTCCAGTATGTCTTCGCCGTAATCCACATCCTTGCCGTATGGTTTCTGGATGCATCGGCCTACGGGAGTATAATACTTTGCTACGGTAAGACGTATCAGAGAGCCGTCATGGAACTCAATGGGACGCTGGACAAGACCCTTGCCGAACGAACGGCGGCCCACAATGGTAGCACGATCCCAATCCTGTACCGCGCCCGATACAATCTCGCTGGCCGATGCCGAATACTCGTCAATGAGCACCACCAGCTTGCCGTCACGGAAACGGCCGCGTCCATCGGCCACATAGCCGCTCTTGGGCGAGCGACGGCCTTCGGTATATACCACCATCTGGTCACGGCCCAGGAACTCGTTAGCTATGCCAACAGCAGCCATCAAAAGGCCTCCTCCGTTACCCTGAAGGTCCAGTATAAGCGATGTGGCACCCTTGCTGCGCAGTTCCGACAGTTTTTCCTCAAACTCCTGTACGGTAGTGGCGCCAAAACTTGAAATCTTGATGTAACCGGTACCGGGGCGGATCATATAAGCCGCATCGACCGTATTTACAGGAATCTTGTCACGGACAATGGTAAAATGGAGCAGTTCGTCCACGCCACGACGGTTAATGCCCAAATCAACCTTTGTTCCCTTTGGACCGCGCAAACGTTTCATGATGGCCTCCTGTGACATCTTGACGCCAGCAATGGCTGTATCATTCACGGTAACTATGCGGTCTCCGGCCAGAATACCCATCTTTTCGGATGGACCGTCAGGAATAGGCTGCACAATGAACAGTGTATCCTCAACCATATTGAACTGCACGCCTATGCCCTCAAACGAGCCCATCAGAGTCTCATTGGACTTGTCATTCTCCTCGGGAGTAAGGTATGTGGAATGAGGGTCAAGTTCCTCAAGCATACCTATAATGGCCTGCTCAACAATCTTTTTTTCATCAACCTCCTCAACATAAAGGGCCGATATGGCGCTCTGGGCCACCAGCAGTTTCTGCAGCTCCTCATCAATTGTGGATGCCTGGGGCTGACGCTGCATCTGCATCTGAGGTTGCATCTGTGGCTGACGTTGCGGTTGCATCTGAGGCTGGCCTACACGCCCCGGCTGGGCCATCAGCATCATCGGCATCACCAGTGCCGCAATAATTATTATTCTTTTCATAATAGACTCATCATTAAAAAATATAAGTAATCTTTAAAAAAGAAAGGCAAAGAAACTCATTCATATGTTTATTTACAACTACATATATAACACCATCTTTCTTTTTTTTATTCTGAAGACAAAGATAATGCATGACATTAGTAGAATGAAACAAACCTCATTATTTTTAAACGATAAACAACATCAACAATTAATATTATTTGCTATTTTTTTATACCTTGCAACCGCTTCTATCTTCACCCGATATTTATATGGACTACTTCAAACTTAAAATAATAATCGTAATATTTGTATTATTAAATATCTCATGCCAATCTAATTCTTACAAGAAACTCACTCAAATTGAACGAATTATTGAATTTAATCCACAAATAGCAGATTCAATAATAAACTCAATTCCTGTTCCAACTACAAAAAAGACACAATCTTTATATTACACTTCAAAAACACGAATTGATCACAAAATACATCGAATGCCAACTA
>Ga0310695_10008109_pt1 | contig 16426 bp, 10 predicted proteins | sample RumenRJG_04DNA_FD_203882 | JGI IMG/M metagenome (GOLD analysis project Ga0310695, IMG submission 203882) | Bovine rumen microbial communities from Lethbridge, Alberta, Canada - RJG_04 (v2) (version 2) | ecosystem: Host-associated > Mammals > Digestive system > Stomach > Rumen | place: Canada...
CACTATTATCAATAAGTAATCTTCCATTTTCTCCAATAACATAAAAAGAAATTATACTCAAAGCTTTATTTTCTTTATTATTCTTTAAACAAATAAATAATTTATGAACACTATAAATAAAAAGTTCCTTAATTGACATAATAATATTTATTATTTTACTAAGTGAATCATCATATAATTTACTATCAGATACAATAACCATTTTAATTAAAGTATCAATTTCCCATTTATAAGAATTAGAATATTTTTCAATTGAATCAACTAATTTAGAAGTTAATTCAAATTTAATTTCAATAGGAGCATTTGGTAAATATTTAATACATTCTTTAGTAATACTTTTTAAATTATTTTTATTAATAATTAAATATATTAAATCAAGTGCTCTTTTCTGTAAAGAAATATCCTTATCTTTCAAAAATTCCAAAATTAAATTTTTATGTTTAGTAACACTCCCAATATCATATCTCCCAACATCTTGTAATGTATTCAAAGCAATATATTTCAAATTTAAATCCTTACTCCCTAAAAATTTCCCTAAAATATTATTACTTAAACTTTTCATTCCAGCATTACTTTCTAAATTATTAATAGTTCTAACAATTTCATATTGTAAAGCATAACCAGTTTGTTTAGAAGCTTCAGTAATTGATTGTACACTAACAAATAAATCACCTAATTCATCACTTAAATTTTTATTATTTTTAACTGTAAATTTCATAATTTCTAAAATTTTTGCTTGTAAAAAAGGATCAGTAATACCATTAACATCAAATTCAGGAGCATATGAAATACTTAATAAATTTTTTTCTAATTTAACAAACATTTCATGATATTTTTTAATTTTTGATATAAATTCAGGTTTTTGTCTTATAATTTCCAAAGCTAAATTAATCCCAGTTAAACAAACAGAATGAGTTTTATCTTCTAATAATGAAGGAACTTTATCTATAAAATTTTCAATTAACTCTGGACATTTTCTAATAATATAAGTAGAAGCACAAGCTGCTTTTTTTTTAATATTAGAATTATTTGAATTTAACAAATTTGAAACTGTCATTCCTAATTCATTACACATATCCTTAGTACAAATATCACCAATTGCATTTAAAGCTAAACAAATTGATTCAGGACTTTCTGAATTTTCTAAATCTTTCTTAATAGATGCTGTTGCAAGAAGGAGTACTTGACTTGAATAATCACATACTAATGATAAAGCTGAATATGCTATTCTTTTTTCTTGGAAATCTTTACTTGCTAATAGATTTATGCAACTTAATTGCATAAATGATGTTTGATATCCCATCATTTGCATGTATATTGCTTTACATAAATCACGAGCTTTATGAGGATTGTTTATGTCACGAGATGCATTACGGATTTCTGCACTTTCTTTATTTATTACACTACGCTCTTCCTCTGCTGTTTTACAAGCACGTACTCTTTTTATTAGTTGACGTATTTTTAACATTTTTTTTTTTTTTTGGGTTTTTTAAAATGGTTTTTTTTAATTTTTATTTTTTTTTTAATTTTTTTAAATTTTTTTATTTTTTTTTTTATTGTTTTGTAATTTTAATTTTAAAAAAAATGAATTTTTTTATCATAAATATATTTAGTAAGGGAATAAAAAATGAATAAGAAAAATAATCAAAATAAAATTTCAAAGAATAATAATATAAATAAAACAAAATCTTTAAACACAATTTCTTTTATAAAGATTCCAATAAGTCTTTCTTTTAGAGTTCATAATTCAAAAAAATTAAATGAAAAAAATAAAAAAATGTCATTTAAAAAATTAATTTATTCAAATCTTCAAAAATATAATATAAATAATAATGAATATAATATAATGAAAATAAATGATTTAATAGATTCTAAATCAAGTCGTTTAATTGCAATTTTTAAAGATTGCTTAATTAATGATTATATAGAAGAATTTTTAAATCGTTATTATAAAAGAAAAGAAAGTAAAACAAGAATTCCAAAATTTTCAGACTATTATAAAAATTATTTAAAATTTTTTTGTAATCCAACTTTTTCAGATTTTTATGCCAATGAAATAATACAAGATTTTGGTGAAGCAAAGGCAGAAATTTATTATAATAAAAATTATGGTCATAAAAATAAAGAAAAAAAAAATGAATCAAATAAAGAAATAGCAAAAACTATTTTTGATACTATAGTAAAAGAAAGTATTGATTATATGATAAAAGATACAAAAGATTATTTTACTACTTTAACTCCTCAAGAAACAATTAATTTACCTGATGAGACTGTTTTAATTATAAATGGAGTTAATAAAAATTCAAATGAAAATTCTATTTCTTCTATTTTAAATTGTTTTTCAGATTCTAATATTAAAAATAGTAATAATTATAATAGTAAAATTAAGGATAATGATAAAAAAAATGAAGATTTAAAATTAATTAATCCTAATTCTATTGTTAATAATATTTATGTTAATAGGGCTTATTATAAATCAAATTCTAATCTTTTTAAACCTATTTCTACTATTCAAACTAATGGGAGAATTTATTCTGGGAATATAAATAATATAAATAAACAGAAAGAATTGAAAATTAGTCAAATTGAAGTTTCAAATTCTCAAAATAATTTTAATAAAAAAATTAAAAATAAAGATTATTCAAATAGTAAAATTATTAGTACTCAAATATCTAATTCTAATTTTTCAAGAAATAAAAATAAATTACAATCATATCATTCTAAGAATAGTAGTAATAAAATTTTTTTAACATCTAGTCCTCAAAAAAGAACAAAGAAAAAATCTCCAGATAATATAAATAAACAAAATAAGAATAATAGTAAATCAAATAAAAAGAATGAAAATTTAAATATAAATGATAAACTGAATGATAAAATAAAAAATAATAATAATATAAATAATATGTTAAATAAAGAGAATAATAATAATCAAAATAATAATAATAAAATTATTCATCATAAACATACTCATTCTTCACCTATAATAAATAATTTTAATATTAATATAAATAGTCATATGAGTCTCCAAAATATTAATTCAAATAATAATATTAATTCTTCTAATAATTTAGAAAATAAAAATTTATCAACTAAAAATAATAATAATTCAAGAAATAAAGCACAAATATTTATAAGGGTAAATACAGATTCACAAAAAAAATTAAATCCATATTCTACCAGTTCAAATTTTCATCATTTTTCATCAAATATAAATAATGATTTAGAATATTTTATTAAAAACAATTTATTTTCTTCATATAATGAAATAAAAGTAGAAAGAATAAAAAAAGAAAATAAAAATAATAAAAATCAGAATGAAATAAATATAAAAAATATATATAATTCACCTTTACAAAATAGGACAAATATAAATAGTATATATGAACAATTACAAAAAAGTAATAATATTTTATCTCCTGGAATAATTAAGAAAAAAGGATTTATAACAAATAATAATAATAAAACTAAAAAAAAAAAAAATAATCTACCTTATGAGAAAAAGAAAAATAATTAAAATATTTATTTTTTTTTTATTTTTTTTAAGTATTAATATTTAAATTTAATAATATATATTATAGTTAATATAAGATTTTAAAATTAATTTAAACAAAATAAGAAATATTAATTATTTATTTACTTAATATAATAAAATTTTTTTTTTATACAATTCTGTAAATCTCAAAACAATTTTATAAAAAAATAAAAAAAATATACTATATATAGTATAAAGACATTAAAGATATTAAATGAATTGATTTTTCTTATTTTCTAATTGAAAAATATTAAAGAAAATATAATTAATCGAACACATCAAAAAATAAAAAAAAAAAACAAAAAAAAAAAAAAAATTCCCTTAAAAGGTATAAAAAAAAAAATATATAAACACCTCTTAAAAAAAAATTTATAAAATAAAAAAAACAAATGCAATCATTAAAAAAGAAATTAAGTCTAAAAATTTCTATACCAAAAACAATACAAGAAAAACCAATTTCACTTTCTTGTAACGTTTCTTCAACTGATTGTAGTCACATAATAGATAACATATACATAAGTGGTTATAAACAATCAATTGATTATTCATTTTTAATAGGAAATAATTTTACTCATATAATAAATTGTGCAGGAGGAAGTCAAAATTTTTTTCCTTTATATTTTAAAGAATTTAAATATTATGAAATTGAATTAAGAGATGATGGTAATATAAATATTAATGATTCAATTGTTAAATTTATTTCTTTTATTAAAGAAATTTCAGAAGATAAAAAAAATAAAATTTTAATTCATTGTTCTGAAGGAATTTCAAGAGCTCCTTGTTTAGTTTGTGCTTATTTAATGTGGAAATTTAATATGGATTCTGATTCTGCTATTAATTTTATTAAAGAAAAAAGAAAGTGTGTTGATATTAATTTTGGTTTTCTATTTCAGTTAAGAAATTTTCAATTGAATAAAGAATTTGTAAAAGGTATTTAATTTATGAATTATTGCCAAATATATAAGGATTTATAAATACAGTTAAAATTAATTATGTGAATATTAAATTTCATTTATTTAATTTTTTTTTGTTTTTTTTTTGAATTTTTTTTAAAACAAAAAATTTCTAAAAAATGTGATAAATGTTTTTATTCATAATATTATTAATTCTTTAAATATAAAAAATTTAATATATATATTAATGAAAAATAAAAAAGCAAATATTATAAGAAGTATATTATTAAACAAAATAAATAAGGAAATAATTTCAATAATAAAAAAAAAAGGTCAAATGAGAATAAATGGAAAAACACAAGAAGAATTATATAAAGCTTATAGTGGAAATTATGAAATTTTAATTATTCATAAACTTACAACTGGAAATAGTCTTAATCAATTTATAAAAATTAAAAATGCGTTAACATTAAATATAGATATTAAATCTTCATTTGGAATTAATAATTTAGAAAGTTTAAGTAATATTGAAAATATATTTCAAGCTAAAAAAATAATCTCTGAAAAAAAATTGAAAATTATTCCTGAAATAAAGGAAAAAGATAATAATTTAATTAAGGATGAAAAAAAAAAATTCAAAAAAGGATTTATTAAATTAAGAGAAATTATTAAAAATTTAATAAATAGAAATAATACTATAATTCATAATATTGACAATTCAAAAAATAATAAAAAAAATTATCCTAAAAAAAATATTAAAACAATTTTTAAAAATAAACTCAAAAAACTTAATGATAAAGATAAAGACAATAATAAAAATAATATAAGTCATAAAATACCTTCTCATAATTATAATTTAGATGATACTGGAGAAAAAAAAAATAAGAAAAAAAAATTAAATTCTAGTTTTTCTCAAATATATAAAAATGTAATAAAAGATAAAAATTTTGTAGTTAACCAAAATAAGAGAAGAAGTATTTTTAATCAAAACAAATTAGATATTAATAAAATATTAAAATTAAATAATTCTAACATACAAAAAAATAATTCATTATCATATAGAAATGAAAAATCAAATAATTCTTTATTAAATGATACTAATTTATAAATTATTTTTTCATTATTTTTTTACCAAATTCAAATTAATTTTGTATTAATATGAGATAAATATTGAATTTTTAATATAATAATTTTAATAAAATATTAAAAAGAAAAATAAAAAATTATATTTTATGGAATACTCTATCCCTATAATCAATAATCCTAAAATAAATAATAAATAATATTTATATTAATAATTAATCTCAAAATTGAGAATGATTCTATTTTAGAATTAAATCATTTTTTAAAGCTCTTAAATATGAAGTTTTTCAATTAATTTAAATATATTATTTTTAATAAAATCTAAAAATAAAGGTATTGTGAAACAAAATTAAAAAATATCAAAACTAATACTAAATAAAAAAACACCCAAAGAAAAAATTTAATTAGCAACAATCCAAGTATTTTGATTCATCAATAAAATTTTTTCCCCAAGTGAATAAATCAACTCTTTAATCCCAATATCATTCTTAGCTGAAGTTTCATAAAAAATATCAATATTATTTTTCTTAGCATAATATTTTAAATCTTCATAACTAACTTGTCTAAGATTCTTATCAATATCACATTTATTACCAGCAATAGATAAAATAATAGGTGAACCATTCGGAGAAGAACCATTATCATTTAATTCTTGAATCCAATAATCAATTGCATTTAAAGTTTCAACATTTCCAATATCATAACATAAAATTGCAGCTGAAGCATCTTTATAATATAATGATGCCATTGAACGAAAACGTTCTTGTCCTCCTGTGTCCCAGAAATGGAAAATTATTGTTTTTCCATCTTTTAATTTTAATTCTTGTTTAAGGTATGCTCCTCCTATTGTTATTTTATAGGAATCTGAATATGTATTTTTACAATAACGATTTATTAAGGAAGATTTTCCTACTGCTGCTTCACCTAATAATACTATTTTTACTTCTAGTTTTTTTTCTTCTTTTTTTATTTGCTTATTACGCTGGGATATTGTTAGATTATTTGTTTTTGAATTGTTTTCTTTTTTTTTGTCAATATCACATCCCATTTTTTAATTTTTAAAAGAAAGAATAAAAATATTATAAGAAAAATTAGAAAATAAAAAAAAAAAACTAAAATAAAATAAAAATTTAAATAAAAAAAAAATAAAAAATGAAAACAATAGATGAACTCTATGCATTAGCATTAACAGGAACACTCCTCACCCAGCAAGAAATAAAATACATAATGCAAAAAGCTATAGAAATTCTCTCAACAGAGCCAAATGTTCTCTACTTATCATCAAGTATAACAATAGTAGGTGATATCCATGGTCAATTTATGGATTTAAAAGAACTATTCCAAACAGGAGGTGACGTCCCAAATACAAATTATTTATTCTTAGGAGACTATGTAGATAGAGGACCACGTTCAATAGAAGTAATGGTTCTTTTAATATTAATGAAAATAAAATACCCAGAAAAAATTCATTTACTTAGAGGAAACCATGAATCAAAAAGACCAAATCAAGAATATGGTTTTCATTTAGAATGTTTAGTTAAATATAATCAAAATGGTAATGTTTGGTTATATTTTAGTGAAATGTTCAATTACTTACCAGTTGCTGCAGTAATAGAAAATAAATTATTTTGTATTCATGGTGGTTTAAGTCCTTTAATACAAAATATTGATGATATTAAGAATTTAGATAGATTTCGTGATTTACCTAATGAAGGTGGTTTTGCTGATTTATTATGGAGTGATCCTGATCCTTCAATTTTAGGTTTTGGTGTCTCTGTTAGAGGAGCTGGGTATTTATTTGGAGAAAATGTTGTTGATAAATTCTTATATGTTAATAAATTAGAAACTATTGTTAGAGCTCATCAAGTTTGTTTAGAAGGATTTAATATTCTTTTTGATGGGAAAATTATTACTGTGTGGTCTGCTCCTAATTATTGTGGGAGATTTGGGAATTATGCTAGTATTATGGAAGTTGATGAGAAGTTAAATAAGTTTTTTAATATTTTTGAAGATAGTGATAGGTTGGTTTCTAATCCTGAGAATAGGAAAAAAATTAAGGAAGCTATGAATGCTGAAATGGAAAAGTATTTTCAATGAATTTTTTTATTATTATTTGTTTTTTATATTTTTTAATTATTAGATATGTAGTAATATTTAATTTTTTTAAATAAGTTTTATAATACATTTTTTTAATTTTTAAAAAAAAATTTTAAACATAAAAACAACATTTACAAATAATAATGTTTATAGACTATCATTACATTTCATAATAAAAAGTTAATAAATTTTAAAAATAAATTTTTACATTTGATTTTGTATATACAAAAAAATACAAATACTAAATTATATTATTTTATTGAACTCTTCTCATAAGTTCTCTAAAATCATTAAAATTAATAATCCCATCATTATCTTTATCAACTTCCTTTATACTATTTTTAAAAATTTTTTTCAAAGTATCATTTCCTTTTTTAACAAAAGCTTTCATAATTTTTTCAACACTTAAAGTTCCCGAATTATCCTTATCCAAAAATTTAAAAGCATATTTTAAATTATCATTATTCAAAGCAGAACTCTTATCAATACAAGCTCTTAAAAATTCTTCATATTCAATATAACCATTATTATCACCATCTAACATTAAAAAAATATCATCAATAGCACTATCAACAATATTTTTATTTCTAAATTTATATAATCCAGTAGTTAATTCATCTTTAGTAAGTTTACAATTTCCTTTTGTATTAAAATATCTAAATAATTTTAATATAATTTTTGTGTCTTTACTTTGAGGAATATTATGAACAACAAAAGCAAGAACTAATTGTTGAAATTTACTTTGGAATTTATAATTAAGTAAATTATCAAGATAAGATTGTATTTCATCTTCATTAAAATTAGAAAAAAGTGCTCTTCCATTAAATTTAGTAAAAAAAGGATGATTTAAAGCTTCAAAAGCAGATAATCTTCTACTAATTTTTCTTTCTAATAAACAAGAAACTAAATTTTGAACTTCTTTACTTCTTGCTAATAATTTAGGATGTTTATTATTATAAACACCAATTTTAATACTTTCAATAATTTCATCATCATTTTTCCCATCAAAAGGTGCTCTCCCGACAATTAACATATATAATATAACACCAGCACTCCAAGTATCACATTTTTCATTATATTTTTGTTTTAAAACTTCAGGAGCTATATAATATGATGAACCAACAACTGCTTTTTCAATTTTATTCTTTTTGAAAATTTTAGCAGTACCAAAATCAATTATTTTAATCCAGAAATAATCTTCTTTTGTATTTAAATCTTTTTCAATTTCTGATATCATAATATTTTCTAATTTTAAATCTCTATGTAAAATATTATTTTCATGTAAGTAACTTAATCCAGAAAAAACTTGATAAAATAAAACAGCTAATTGATTTTCTGAATAATAATTTTTAATATAACTATATAATTCACCTCTTTTACAATATTCAGTAACAATAAAAAAATCCGTTAAAGTATCATAAAATTCATATATTTTAACAATATTAGGATGATCTAATTTTTTTAATATATCAATTTCATTTTTTATTTCTAAATCATCAATTTCATTTTCTTTTACTTTTTCTATCTTTTTCATTGCTGCTGATAAACCAGTTTGATTATTTATTACTGAAAAAACTGTTCCATAACTTCCATCTCCTAATCTTTTTAAAACTTTATATTTTTTTGAAGGATCCCCCCTTTGTTCTTCTATTAATGTTTGATTTAAAACACATATTTTCATTTCTTCTTGAAATTTTGATTCTAATCTACTTTTTTCTACTAATGTTGTTGATTTTTTATTTCTTCTTTGATATTTTTTATCTTTTTCATTTTTAGTTTTTTCATCTTTAGTTTCTTTTTCTCTCTCGTCTTTTGATTTTATTGTTGATGTGTCAAACATTACTTTTTTTATTTCTGAAAATTTTGGATTAGATACTTTTTTTTTTTCTTTTCTCTTTACTAAATCACTTATTTCAGTTAATTCATGTGTACTTATACTTCTTTTTTTTGTTCCTTTTGATTCTATTACATTTAAGTGATTATTATTTTTATTATTTTCGTTTTTTTTTTCTTTTTTTTCTTTTTTTTCTTTTTTTTCTTTATTTTCATTATTTTCATTATTATTATTTATTTGATTGGTTTTTTTGAAAGTAAATTCTTCATTAATTTTACCTTTATTATTTACATTTTTTTTTTCATTTTTTTTCTCTTCTTTTTTATCATTATTTGTATGTATATTAAATAACATTTTATCAGATTTTTTATTTGATTTGTTATTTTCTTGTGCATCAGTTTTTTTGACAATTCCATCAGTTAAATCTACTTTAATTGATATATCACTTTGTTTTGGATTTAAACATTTTTTTTGACAATCATTATCAACATCTAATGTATATTTATTTGGTACTATTGAAATATCAGGTGCCGATGAGCCACATATTCCCATTATAAAAAATTATTTAATTAATTATAGATTTTAATAAATTTATTATTTTATTATTTTTAAATAAATTTAACTTTTTTATTTAAAAATCAAAATAAAATTTAATGGATGCTCCACTTAAAAAAATATTAAAAGACATTCAAAATGAATATGGAATGGATGATGATATGATTGATCCAATAATTAAGAAATTAAATAAAGAATTTTATTTCAAATTAAAAGATATTAAAAATTTAACAGAAGATACATGGAATAAATTTGAATTACCAACAAATTTATATTATATTCTTAATGAATTATATCAAACAGCATTAAATCAAAGTAATCAAAATAATCCAAATCAAAATAATCCAAATCAAAATTTTCAAAATCAAAATTATCAAAATCAAAATTATCAAAATCAAAATTTTCAAAATCAAAATATTAAAAAACCACCAATTGATGAAGAAATATCAACAAAACCACATTTAGTAGTTCAAAAACCTTTAAATAAAAATCCCTCAATAGAAACATCAGAATTTAATTCAGATCAAATCCAAATGCATTTAGCAAAAATATTTACAGATATAGACAACATAGATATATCAAAAGATGTATTTCATTTTATATACACAATAATAAATAATATATCTCAAAATCCAAACGAAGAAAAATATCGTAGAATAAACATAAAAAAATTATTAACAAAATATAATTATCCATCAATTAAACACTTTTTACAATATCTTCATTTTAAAGAAATAGATGATTATATGTATTTAATAGGAAATGTAAATAGTTTAATAAATATAATTCCAGAATTAAATGGTTTTATTAAAGTAAATAAATTAGCAGAAAGTAATTTTAATCCTTATCAAGCATCAATTGCTTCAATTGGAAATAATGAACAAAAATTAAAAGATATTTCATCTAAACAAGCAAATTTTGAAGATTTATATTATGAAGAAATAAAAAGAAGAAATAATATTATTAATAATACTAAAATAAATAGAAATCCAAAATCATATGAAGTTAATAATCAATATAGTTTAAATAATGTTATTAATAAAATGAATGAAATTGAAAATTATGATGATATGATTTCTAATTCAGAAGATGATAAATTAATTTATAAAAATGCTATGAATTTAATTAAAGAAAATCAAAATAATAGATTTACTTTAAAATCAAGAATGCATTTTGAAAATTTAATGAATACACCAATTTATGTAAAAAGTGATATTAGATTTAAATTTCCTGATTCAAATATATTAGAAGCATCTTTTGGATTAAATGAAAAAATTGGAGATTTATATAAATTCTTAAAGGAATATTTAATTAATCCAAATGAAAAATTTACTATTAGTACTACACCTCCTCCTAAAAAATATATTAAAGTAAATGAAACTATTCAAGATAATAAATTATATCCTCAAGTTTTAATGTATGTTAATTTTGATTCTGAATATAGTGGATTAATAAAAGAAAAAATTGAGAAAATTAAAATAAATATGAATTTTGATTAAATGAAATATATTTTAAAAATTGAATAATTAAAATTAAAGAATTTTTTAAATTAAAAAAATTAAAATTATTCAATTACATTTTTAAAATTTTAAATATATAAAAATTATATTAAATAAATATTAAATTATTATATTTTTATTTTATTTTAAAATTTCTTCAATTTGTTTTTTCATTTTTTCACTTAATTTTACAATATATACATTCATAGATTCTTTACTTTGTTTTTTTAAAATACATTTTATAATGTTTATTAAATTTTCTCTTTCATTTTGAAAAGTTTGAATTTTTACAATATATTGATAATTATTTATATTTAATTTTTCAATTTTTTTATCTTGTTCTTTAATATTATTTTGTAAAAAACTAATTGTTTGTAAATTATTAGACCATTGAGAACATTTATAATCATATTCATTAGTTTTTTCTTCTAATTTCATATTTAAAACTTCAATATTATCTTTTAATTCTTCAATTTCTTTTCTTTGATTATCAATTGTTTCATTTAAATTTTGTTTTTCTTGATTTAATTTTTCTTTTTGTTTCTCATAATATTTATTTAATTTATCTAAAGAATCTTTTTCTGATAGTAAATTAAGTGAATATGAATATTTCTTTTCCATTTCTAAAATTGTTTTTTCTTCTAAAATTGTTTTAATTACTAAATTTTGATTATTTTTTAATTTATTAACAATTTCTTTATATTTTATTAAAAAATCATTTATATCACTTAATTCAATTTTATAATTAAAGCTATTACTTAATTTATTTGTTAAATTTAATTCATCAATTTTTTTTTCTTTTTCTATTATTTCTTGTTCATTTTTTTTTAATAGTTTTTCTAATTCATTATATTTTAATTTTTCAATTGAAATTAAATTATTTAATTCTAATTCTTTATCTTTAAAATTCATTTTTTGAGTATCAATATTAATTTTTAATTTATTTATTTCTTCTTCTTTTTTGTTAATCATATCTAAAAATTCTTTTTGTTGTTGTTCATTAGTTTTAATCAATTGTTTATTTTTATTTACTAAATCTAAAATAATTTTATTAAAATCATCAGAAATTTTATTTATATGTTTATTAATTTTTTCATATATATTTTTAATTACATTTTTTTGTTCATCTCCAATTAATTTATTTTCTAAAATAATATTAATAGTAGTTTTTAAATAAGAATTTAAATTAGATAATATTTGAACAATATTATTTTGATTCACTTTAGGAATATTTATTTCTTTATTAATATGTTCTTTTAAATTTGTCAAATAGTCATTTTTAATATTTAAAATTTCTTCTTCAAAAACTTCAACAACTTTATCAATAATAGATTCAAATGGTGTAATAATTTCAATAGATTTTATTTCTTTAATAATTGGATAATATCTAAATTTTTCTAATTGACTTTCAGTTAAACTTGAAAAATTCTCTTTTATATTTTCAAAAAAATTATTTTCTATTAAAAGTAATTTTTCATGTATTTCATTTTTATTTATTTCACAATTTATTTTTTCAACTATATCAGTTAAATATAATGAAATAACATCAGACATTTGTTCATCTAAATAAATAATTTCATCTCTATTTAAACAATCAATAAAAATTTGTATTAAACCAAAAACAAAATCTCCATTTAAATTAATACCATTTATTTTTTTTGGAATTAATTTATTTACAAAATTTTTTTTTATATCAGTAATTAATGTTGATGAATAATTATCTGATTTAGGATTTTTAGGTATAATATTAACTGAATATTTTTTAAATGTATTTTGAAATAATTCATTTGATGAAATTAATTCATTAATTTTTTTAATTTGTTCATTTATATTACCAGAAATATTGTGAAAAATAAAAGAAATTTTTGGTATATTATCAATTGAAATATTATTATTTTCTTCTCTATTATTTTTTATTTTTAATAAAGATTCTTTTGCTAATTTACTAAAATTTTTAATTGCATTTTCTGGTGTTTCATTAGTATTATAAATCATAGTTGAAGATATTAATAAACAAGTAATAAAAATATTATTATCAATTCTAGTTTTTATATTTGATAATTTATATAATCCTTCAGTATCAAAAATCATTAAATTACAATTTGAATTTTCAAAATATTTTGAATATATATTAATACCTTTAGTTTGTTTTTTCCAATTAAAAATTGTATAATCATTAAATAATGAATCTGCAAATTTTGATTTCTCAGTTTGTGCTGGACCAATTATACTTATTATAGATAATTTTTTATCTTTTATTGATGATAAATAATCTATACTTTCTGATGTTAATTCTAAATTATATTCTCCATTTGATGATGATTCTATTGAAATTAAAGGAATTGATTTATTTTCCATTTTTATAATATTTATATTTTATTGATGGTATTAATTTTGAATTAATAAATTTTTATTCTTTTTTTATTTTTGGAAATTATATATTTTTAAATCTTCAAATTGAAGTTATTTTTCTTTTTTTAATATTATTTTTTAATCAAGATAATATGGAAAATAATGATTATATTCTAATAGAAGAAAAAGAAAATGAGCAAATTAAAATTGAAGAAAAAAATATTTTAAATTTTCCAATAACAAAAAAATTAATTGATAAACTAGAAAAAATAAATCAAAACTATCCACCATATATATATAAATTTTCAAAATATGGTATAATTATTTTGAATAATAATTTAAAATTAATAGATCAAAAATTTTTTATTGAAAAACAAATTCATAATTTTACTTCAAAAATTAATTTATATGAATATTATGATATTCTTTTTTTTCAACATTTTATAAAAAGAAATCCAATTTATAAAGACTTATCTCTTTATGATGATTTAACCCAACAATTACCAAATGAAGATAAGGAAATTTTATTTCAAAATAATGATAAAATATTAGAATATAATATAAATCCTTATTCTAATGAAATATTAAATTTTATTCCTATTTTAAATATAGGTTTAAGAATAAATGTAAATGAATCATTTATGACTACAATTAGTAATTTAAATGAAAGTAGTCAAAACCAAAGTTATTCTTTTATAAATTTAGAGGATTTTCCTCTTAGATATATAAAAAGATATTTATTATATTGTGTTTCTTTTGGTAATATTAGATTATTGAGTATTTTTTTGAATAATAAAAATGATTTAAAAGAAAATGATTTATTAAATATGATTGGGATTACATTTTTATTTATTTATATAAAAAAATTATTATGTAATAGGGATATACCAATTGTTTTAGAAAAAAATATTTTTGAAAATAATGATTTTGAAAATGAAGAATATATCATTAGAAAAAGATTTAATGATTTATATAATTTTTATTATAAAGAAGAAAAAATTTATAATGATATTAAATTTAAAAAATATAAAAAAGTATTTTTAGATTTTTATAATTCAATTATACAACAACTTAATAATAAAAAGTCTATATATGAAGAAGATAATGAATTATTAATACCTAGTCAATTTTATTTTTCAATAGATTATCTTTCTAGAACATTATTTTATCAAGTTGATAATTTTAATTTTTATAATAAATTATATGAACTTTTAATGATACAATTATATCCAATTGATTTATTAATAGTTTATTTTTGTGCAATATGTAATATAATTGTTAAAGATGATATTTTATTAATTCAAAGAAAAGAACTTGCTGAAAAGATAATTGAAAATTTTCATAAAATTTTTAATATTAAATATTTAATTTATGATATTTTAGAAATACCTTTTATTCAAAGACAATTATTGAAAGTATTTACTTTTCAAATGAAAATAATTGGTAATAATAGAATTCAAATTTTAAATTATCATCAAAAATTTCTTTCAATTTTAACAAGTATTACTGATAAATTTCCAATATTAGAAAAACAATCATTATATATTTATATAACTGAAGTAGTTAAAAAATTAATTTTAATTAAAGAATATAAAGAAGCATTACAATTAATTAAAAGATTTAATATTTATTTAACAATTGATATTTATAAAATTTTAAAATATTATAAATTAATTTGTAAATATTATCTAGGAAAAATTACATTAAATACATTTAAAAAAGAAATGGAAATTGATTTCAAATTGTGAAAAAAATTAAAGAAAAAAATTAAATCTAACAAATAAATTAAAAATAAATGATTAAATTAAAATAATATATATTTAAAAAAAAAATTAAAACATATCAATTTCTTCATTTAATCTTCTATCATCTTTAATATTTAAAATAATAGCTTTTTTATCATTAGTAATATAATCATGGTGAAAAAATTCCCATAAATTATCTATATTTAAAAAACTAAATTTTCCAATATCTCTAGTTAAAAATTCAGAAAATTGTAATATTTCACAATCTAATCTTTTATCTTGTTTATATTGAAGACAATTATTAACAAAACAAACAACTTGAAAAGAAATTTCTTTCCTTATTAAAAAATCAAAAATATATGTTTCTCTTTTAAAACTTGCAATTAAATCATTAATTGAAGATTCATCAAATTTATTATTATAAAAAGGATTACAATTAAATAATAATTCATAAGTTAAAATTCCAAGTGACCAAATATCAACTTTTTTATTTTCAATTACTTCAAATTTAACATCTTTTTCAAATAATAAAGGTTCCATATATAAAGGAGTACCTTTAACTTTAACATTACTTTCATCTTTTTCCTTTAAATTAGTAGAAGCACTAAAATCAGTAATTTTAAAAGTACAATTAGAAAAATTAATATTATTTAAATCATCTTCATTTTCATATTTTAATAATATATTTTGTGGTTTAATATCATGATGAATTATATTATTATCATGTAAACATTTTAATCCTGAAAATATATCTAATATTATATTTCTTATTATATTTTCTTCAATTACTTCTCCATATTTTAATCTATAATTTTTTAAAGCTGATAATAAATCTC
>Ga0310695_10008111_pt1 | contig 16415 bp, 14 predicted proteins | sample RumenRJG_04DNA_FD_203882 | JGI IMG/M metagenome (GOLD analysis project Ga0310695, IMG submission 203882) | Bovine rumen microbial communities from Lethbridge, Alberta, Canada - RJG_04 (v2) (version 2) | ecosystem: Host-associated > Mammals > Digestive system > Stomach > Rumen | place: Canada...
TCCCAACTCACCAATGTTATTGAAACTGGTGTCAGTGCGGTCTTACTTTGTCAGTCTGTTGTGTCAAACGTCCACCCTGTAAAAACAGTTGTAAATACGTTGGCTGGCGTTGAAAGATTTAAACTTGGCTGTATAGCATATGTATAGCCAGTTGTCGGGTCTCAGTATGAAGTTTCTGAACTTGGAAACTTGTTTGATGATATTACCAATTCTTCTGGCAGTGGTGTACCATATACATTAACAATATCCGAATCGCTGGCATAAGACTGGTCACCCATAGACCTAAATCCCAATGTATATTGTGTGTTTGGTGTTAAATTTGTAAACTCTATTTCTCTAGTAGCACCGCTTGCCTTATTACTATACACAACATTATTTTTGTAGTATGTATAGCCAGTAAGACCACTTATGTCAGCAGGATGGTTGTAACTATACTTCAAGGTGGTTGGTGTCATACCAATAAGAGTAATATTCCTTGGTGGTTGTAATTTCACCAAAGATAATGTTGTTCCATTTGCTACACCAAACTGACTGCTTTCATACTCTGAATCAGAAGCAGCCACGGCTTGTACTCTAATGTAATATGTATGTTCTGGTTGCAGACCATTCAATACTATTGACGTATCGGTTATTGTTCCAACACGTTGCCAGTTTGATGATGTCGTACCTGTTTCCACAAGATAACCAGACGCATGTGATATAGCACCTCAACCGAAAGTCAAATTGTTTGCGCCTCTGTTCGTACAAGTAACTGTGGGTGTTGCTAAAGGCGTTAGTGCTGATGTTGTTACCGTTCCACTTACAACATCAGACCTAGTATTATATACGTTGTCACCTTCTGCGATTATGCCGTACCTATATGTTCTTGTTGGGTCACATCCAGTAACAGTATATGTGCGTGTTGTATTGGAAACGTAATCCAATAGCCCTCCGTCAACCCAAATATAATATCCTTTTGGCGTACCTCCATAGGTTGGCGTAGTTCAATTGATTTTAATTGTTCTGGCTGTATGTGTTTCACTGATTGTATAACCAGACAATTTTAACAACGCTTGTGTTGTACCAGATGCTGTTACTATATCTGAATCAACAAAATTAACACCATCACCACGTGTAACAACCCCAATATAATATACAGCCAACGTGTCACCAGTTGAGCCACTCAACCCTGTTATTGTAATTTGTGTTGTATTGTAGCCCAATTCTTGTTTTGTTGTTGCTGTAGTAGGAACAAAGTTTCTCTGTTTCTTGTAATGAACATTATAACCAACACCAAATAGCCCTACTTCCCAAGCAAACGTGACAGATGTTACGGTTGATGATATCATACGTAAGTTTGTCACTTGTCTTGCTTGTCCCATTGTTGATAATGTATATAACGAAGGACTGTTCCACGCAAAATACTTGTCGCTATTTGTAATTTGTTGCAACACCGATATGGTATAATCAGTTTCAGGATTCAATCCAGTAAACGTCTTTGTTGTTACGCTTTTGTTTTGCGTTGTTGTAGTTGGATTGAGATATGTTCTACCCTCATTGATACCAACAACATGGTTTCCTTGCCAATCAGTTTCTGGTGTTGACAAAGATATTGTTATGGTGTTAAGAGTTTTGTTAGTAAGTGTTATCTGTGCTGGTGTCAATGCTGTTTTTGAATCCCAGTCAACAGTATCATATGACCATCCAGAAATAACACTCGTGTAAACACTAGCTGGTGTTGAAAGATTTAGTTGTGGTTGTATTCCATATGTATAACCAGTATCAGGGTCCCAATATATGGTTTCTGAACTTGGGAATTTTGCGGATGAAACAATCAATGACTGCCTCATTGGTGTCCCTGTTGCTGACACCTCTATTGAATCATCATAATCCAACTTATCACCATTTGACTTAAACCAAACTACATACTCTACGCCCTCCCTTAAATTAGTTAAGGTAATTGTATTTGTGTTCGCATCAACCACATAATCACCAACACCGCGTATTGATACTGTATAACCAGTTAAACCAACAACACTTTCAGGTGGCTCCCATGTAAATGTTAATGCTGACTCCGTTCTGTCCACCAATTGTATATTTTGAGGTGGGTCCAATTGGATTAACGGGTCAAGATGCGTATGTTCTGCATGGCTAATCAACGAGTCAGCATATTCTATGCCATCTGCATTTGCAATAATTCTTATACTATATGTAGTATCTGCTGACAGATTTGTGTATGTTAACGCGCTGCCATTTGTTGTTGTGGATGATATTGGTGTGTCACCTTCATCGCCGTCACCAAGATATAAAAATACTTGATAGCCGATAGCGTTTGGTACTGTATTCCAAACAACGTTAAATGAACTTGGAGAAAGGTTTGTGATTGTAATTGTAGTTACAGTCATTATCCTTGACAAAGTTGTGAAAGTACAACTACTAAACAATGAAGGTAATAGATGCTCACCAGCATAATATTGTCCCTCGTAAGGAGTTTGTCTTGCTCACAAGATTATTGGTGTTCCTGGCTCTATGTATTCAGCAGAACACTCTCTGATTTTTGTCTGTGTTGTGGCTGTTGAATTGTCAATGTAGTGTTCTGTGCCGCTACTATCAATCCACCCCCAATATGTTGTATAGGCAGATATCATATTGTCGGTAGCAGCCGCATCACCATTATCCCACGTAAATGTAACTCCTGAAACGGTTCTTGAATCCATAGCAATGATAGGTGGGTACATTGTGCGTTCCCACGTATCAATATTAGCCGTCCAGCCTGTATCAATTTCACAAAGAACATTAAGTTCTTTATCGAAATGTAAACGCTTTCCGTTATATGTAGATTCTCATGTTTTAGGTGTTGGCATATTACGTATCTATTAATGGTCAGTAATCAGAGTTTATTTCTTCAGGACCGACTGGCTCATTGTCTGCACCAGGTGGTTCTGTATAAATAGTAAATCTTCCTTCAAGTGTTTCACCAATTGCTGTTCCCATGTGTGAATGGGCAACAACACCGATTACATATTCAGTTGCTGGTGACAATCCATCGGTTAATCCAGTTAAACTGAATTGCGTACCGTTTGGTAACGAGTAAACAACAACGCTATGTGGTACACGTTCCTCATCCAATATAGTTCCGATTGGCCAACTATCTTCTGGTGTATAACCGCTTACGTGTCCACCAAGTATATTGACTCTGGCATCGTCAGATGATGCTAAGTAGGACGTTAATGATGTAAATGTTACGGCTGTTCCAGTAAATGAATCCATGACTCTCGTTGGTTTACCACCAGCCTCAAGGTTACTTGCCAAATCAAAGTAAATATCATAGGATTCAGCACCGCTAACAGCATCCCATCCAAATGTCAATCCAGTCTTAGTTGCGTTCATCAAATAGACATTTGGCGTTTCTACTTTTGCGCCCTCACTCTTTGCTTGCGTTACGGTTACCGTTCTCACTATATCACTTCCATCCATTGTTCTAACAGTAACGGTACAACTTCTTTGTTCACCACTATTTTCTTTAACAAAAATCAATAACTTGTTTGGCGTTATATTTCCATGCACATCATCAACGCTTGGTGTTACGGAACACCACGCTGCATCAGAACTTGCTGACCAAACAGTATTGCAACTAATATTTACTGAGGCAAAATCTGTGGTTCCTTGTAACGTACCAACACTTGAAGGTGATACCTCAAGATATGGCCCGCTTTGCATTACGTGTAACACAGAGTTTGATGTAGAATGTGCTGTGCTAACCCCTGTGAACACAACATCACAGCTCCTATCAGCACCAATGTTTGCATCGACTTTTACAACAATCGTATCACTTCCAACACCAGATGTAGGAAGAACACTACACCACGTACTACCTTGGTTTGTTATTTCTGAAACACCCCACGAACCAACATTTTGTGATGTTAAATAAATTGTCTTAAAATCACTCTTAGGGGTAAACATTAACGTACTTGGGAATATTGTGACTGCCGATGCCGCCTCTTGTGTTATTGTGATTGTTAATGATGTCTCACCACTGCTAACACATTCACAATCAGAAGCACCAGTAAATGCCAAAGTACACTGCCTCTCTAACGTGGAAGCATTTTCAGAAATAAATAATCCTATTGTCTGGTCACCATAGCCGTTTGAAGGAATTACACGAATTCACGGTGTTTCATTTTCTTCAAATACTGGTAGGCAAGCCCAATATCCGTTAGAAACAACATCTAATGTCTTCAAATCCCTCACACAAGATACTGTCAGACCAGTACAATCTTCTTCGCCATCTTTTACTTTCAAATCAATTCCCTCACAGAACTCAATATAATATTCAAAACCTTCTGGTACTGTTGTGAAAATATCAATAGGAATGGATATGTTACACATATTTCCTAAATCATAGTTATCACTAAATATACCAATATTATATTGGTCCACGAACCATTGTTTCTGTTCTTCTATTGTTGCTCCTGCTGGATATGTATAACCAGATGAAACATATAATGATTCGTCAACATCAATCGTCCCAGCAAGTTGTAAGATTTTAACAACCGTTGGCTCAAGCGGTTCTGTTGAATTGCTGTTCTCTGATATTATCAATCTAGCCCTTCTTTCATGTTCACCACTGTTCGTTCTTACAAATACAACGGCTATCTGTGTACCTTCCCCTTCCTCTGGTATTACAGTACACCACTCGCCTCTATCTTCTACGATATTTTCACTTGATGGTGGTGTGGCTACTTTCTTCCAATATCCATTATTGCTTGTTTCAGGGTCACTTATTACTTCAATGTAATCGTATTGTGCACCATCGCTTATTTTTGAAACAACAGCGAATTTTGTAGGAAGCATACCATATTCTGGGTCATCTGTTGAACCTGCTATCCATCCATTACCATCTGATTCGACAAAAACATCTGTCACCCAACTGGTATTTGATGATATTTGTATTCTTGCAAAATCAGTATTCTTTGTGAATGTCAATTCATCCGTATCAACATCAATTTCTGGCTCATCGGATTCACACTGTCCTTGCATAATGAAGAGTTTAAATGGTGTAACAACCATTTCATTACCATCTTCATCATATATTGCTTCATACTGTTCAAGTGTTAATACCAAATATCTTGTGTTGTAAGGATTACTTTCCACAAAAACGCCAACTTCTGTGTCCATTGTACCATTGTCTGGGATGACAGTACACCAGTCTGGTGTTAATATCTTCATCCAATAATTGCTGTTAGCGTTCAAAATGTATTTAGGGCTTTCTTCCGTTATATCCTCCAACGGAACATCCATAGGGACCGCCTCAACTTCTTGGTCTTCTCTATTTTTGTATTGTGTTTCTGTGATATGAACATAGGTGTATTCTCCACATTCAACGAAATACCCCAGCGAATACATTTGAGCAAACTTATCTTCCAATGTTGGCTCACATTCTTCAGGATTTGGACATATATATTCATAGTCCTCAACACTTCCCGTTGTGACAACATACTCTTTAGTAAATTTCCATGTTATGTTAGAACCAACATGTGCTTTTTGATATGTACTCGTACAGTCATACGTTAACGAAGTATAGTCAATTGACAAATACGGCCCAAACTCTATTTCTACCGTCCAACCAGTTTCAACATTTGTATAAACATTGAAATTCTGTTCTGTTTCATCACACAAATCCAACACACTACCATTCGTTATATCACAATCCCTCAATTCAGCGTCTCTTTTCTCTTCACACTCACCAGTTGCTGGGGCTACATATAACACATATTTAGATAGATATATTGTTTGTGTTGAGGCTGAACAATTCAAAGTATTCTCCATGAAAACATGAACAGTACCATATGCTTCACCAGAACCTGTGTACATGTTTGTGAATGTAAACGCTGATTCGGCGATAGTAATGTAATCATTAGTAACTGTTGGATTATTGAACGTTGTAGAAATATCCACCATACCCCAATTTGGTATTGGTGATATTGGACTGTCTAAATGTTCGAGGTCATAAATCTCAACACCAAATAACGCTTCTTCATTACCATCAAGATATATGTCCTCATAACTCTTGCCAGTAATTCCATCTTCAATTTCAACAATTTGGAACACATCAATTAGGTAAGCAACGCCCTTTTCTTGTGAGACAGACAATGTGGCATAAACACCATTCTTACCAATCGTTATAACCCCATCTCTTGGATGTATCGTTTCATTCACCAGCAAAGAAACGTTCATCTGTGCATTACCCTCTTTCGTTACAACACACCAATCTGGTTTTGAAATAACCTCCCAATCAACAAAACTTGAATCAACTACAAACGGTACTGGTTCTTCTGTCGCACCACTTGTTTGGGTTTCCCACGTATATGCCGTAGAACCATTGATTGTAATATATTCTGGTTGCTGTTTAATTACAATGTATTTCGTATTTTCATAATTTGTGCCATATTGCACAGTTGCAGCGGTTATTGGTATTATTCCTATATCCGCGCCTGCATTATACGGGTTTACAGTAATAAACAAATCTCTGAAATCAACACCATAATCAGTTGAAAATGATACCCTATCACTCGGTATATCCAACAAACGCCACCATGTATTTGATTCTACATTTACCTCTTCAATTGAGCCAAAACCACTGATACCTGTTATTGTAAGTGTTCCTTGTTCATCCTGTACTGTTTCACCAGTGACATTATACGTGTGTTTTAATGTTAGGTATTCGTCTTCACATTCAACAATATAGGCTGTTCACCCACCACTACAAGTCGTGTCAACCTCAAAATGAAACGTTCCACCGCTACCAGGAATATTTATAATTGTATCCTCTTCTATGCCATTAAACGTTAATTCGCACTCATCGTCATCTATAATTCCTTCACCAGTAAACTCGCCACCAATTACATATTCAAACTCAACATATTTTGCTAACTCTGGTGTTGTTTCATTTCCGTCCTCGTCATAATAGGTGATTTTTGTAACGAAATCACCAACATAGCGGCCATCACCAATATAATATGTGTTGAATGTGTTAGCAGAAGCAGCACCATCCCCTCCAATCTCGTATGGTACTTGTTTTACACCATCAACAATAATATAATCTTCCAAAATACCAGTCTCTTCGTTGTAAACCCTCTTCCTTGACCTTAATGTTTTTAGTTTTGACTCAGCGGAAATTGATAGTCCACTTACTCTTTCTGGGTAAAGTCCTTGATTTTCTGGCAGTGTTTGGTCAAAGTCCATTGACTCATCGTATGTTGTTAAAACACCAACATCACTATAGTTTTGTCTTAGAAAAATAGGAACCTCAACAGATGGAACTATCGGTACATACTCTGATGGTGTGATTGTAAAACCTGTAAGTTTATTGAGGAGACAATCACCGCCATACATCTTGTATTGATTATTACAGCATATACCTTTGTTTTTCAAATACTTTAGCAAAGATATTCATAGTGGTATCTGTGTATAATATAGAAAATCTGGCGTTCTTTCCGCTTTACATTCTTCTGGTATGATATATACCCCTATAACATCTTCTGCAAGTTCCCTTGTAGCAGAACCGCCACAGGAAACATAATCTGATAGTCTGTTTGTTAAAACTACCTCGTTCTTAATCGGTAATCATTCACCATTGCCATAATAAACTTGATACACATTGTCATAATAGCAAATGTCACCGATTTTCGCATCTTGTGTTTGTGCGGTTGAAAAGTTTTTTATATAATATAGTTTTCGGCCATTAACGCCAAACTTTGATATGTCACAAACCGTATATGCACTTGGGTTTGTATCCCATATTTTGATATTATCGGTATAAAAACAATTGTTGTTTGTTTTCTTTGTTTCCTTCAGTTTGATACCGTTCAAAAGTATTTTCTGTATTTCAAAATACTTTCTCATAAGAGTGGCGTATGACACTTTCTTACCATCTACTTCAAAGTCACCTGGAAACCCACCCCAGTTACTTACAACACCGTCAACTGTCGGAACCAATCAATCTTCGAATTTTTGGTTAAACGGAATAAATGGCATCAAACCAGGTGTTCTGGTTCTGCTTTCTTCTATACGTATTTTTTTGAAAATGTGTTCCATTTATTCCTCAAATTTCACTTCAAAAAGGTTGAAAATTATTCTTCTATTCTGCTCATCTATTTGTGTTGAAATACCGTCTTCTGATACAATATAAACGAATCTTTTCTCCTCTGCAATATATTTTAGTTTTATTTTAATGTACATGGAGTTAAAAAACTCGGAAAAAGGCATCAGTCGTATTTGTTTAGTCATAAAATCAATATATGGTTTGCCAACTGGCACGGTTAAACCATATTTTGCATGATTAAACTCAACCTTCATATAAATATCTTTCGTAGGGTTTTTTTCTGTAACTTCATTATTAAAAAGATAGATGTAAAACCCTTCGCTGGACTTGTCTATGTTGTTTTTATCAACGACAGTAATTCTTGAATCGAGTCTATTACTATTGGTGCTATCTGGTGCTTCGTTGTTGTTGACTCCAAAATCCTTCACATCAACCCTATTGTTCATAAATTTACCATAGAGTTCACCAGAATCAAAGAATGAAGTATTATATGTTAACAATTTTTGTTCCAAAGGGTTTTTTGAGGTGTAGAAAGAAACACGTAAGAAACTTTTCTTGAGTTTATTTGTTTGGAATCTTACATCGTCATCTTCAAAACCAAGAAAACCAAGATTGTCAGAGGTTCTTAACATTTGTGTTGTTAAAACAGTGCCAACTGGTATTCCGTTCCATTCATTAACGCTTTCATTAACAATCCATCCAGATTCACTTAACCTATTACTAAAGTGTAAATTGAATATGATTTCTTTTGCATCACAAATCGTGCCATTGTTTTCAAATGCTGGCGTGAAGACTACTTTTTCCATGTCAATAACACCTGGTATGACATTTGCTTTTATATCATTGACAAACAAATCGTTTATCATCTCTTCCTGATATAGATTCGTTTCATAACTATTACTTACGGGGATGCACAATTTTAGATATTCGCTGGAAACATACTTGTCTTTTTTAAAGAAAGCGATATCCCAACTACTAACATATATGTAATCATTATCTATATCAGTGATTGCAGAAAACGCAGGTAGTTCTGTATAACCACTAAAATAACAATGTGAAGGGTCCATCGTTTCTTCCTTATATTCATATGTTGTTGCAGTGGCAGTTACTTTCTTATAGTATTTACCCACAACATCCACCTCATCATCACCTGTGGTTGAAGTTAAAATAAGATTACACACCTTGAGGTATTCTGGTGATTCTTCATCAACTTCAGAATCATCTGGTACGGTTGATGCTGTAACATACTCAACACCGCATTCTTGTTCAACTTGATTGTACGAATATACGGTATTGTCTAGTGCTTCAATGTCTAATCTTATTTTTATTGTGTCCATATCTACATGCAATTATTAATTATATCTGTGGCCACAAACTTCAAGAATTGTGTGGCAACTTCTCTTTCTCTAAGTAGTAAAACAAGATATCTTTCTGGATTAACTCTTTGTTTGAACTCTTCCTCGGTTTCATCCTCGTATTTTGTTTCTTTACTGTAATCAAACGTGTCCTGCAACCCATATATTCCAAACGGGTCTTGTCTTCTTAAGAAGAATGTTACATTTTGGTGTATGTAAAATGAACCATTTGAGAATGGCATATTAAACGTACTTGCATTAGACGGTGTTTCTGATGGTAAAATAACATCCTTCCAAATAAATGTTTGCTCTAACGGATTGTATATTGCGTATTGTGGTATAGTCCCATCTGTCAACGCAAATTCATCTGAAGAACTAACATCCAAATCTGGCCAATCCTTTATTTCGATTGTTAACACAGGGTATGTTTTTACAACCCCATCATTTTCTACATCAACCTTATCAACGGCAGTAACGGTTCCTCAATAAACATTTGCTTCACTAGTATCGGAAGAATTATATTTGCAAACACCGAAAACATCACCTACATAATAATCGTAGTCTGTTGATGCTGTAATCTTGACCAATGACCCAAAAACAATCTCAAAAGTATAACCAGTTGGTGAGTTGGTTGTTACATTGACGCGGTTTTCTGTTGTGGCAGTCATCACATTACTGTTGATTGTGGTCCCACATATACCAGTATATGTGAGTGTTATACCTGTTGTGTCATGTGGGTCTATAATATCCTCATCCGTGTCTGGGGATGTTCCTTCATATGGTTTAACAACTGGTGCTAAAAATCTATTTGGTTCTTCTTGTATATTATGTAGTTGTATCTTATAGTGTGGCAAATAATAATATCCTTCTGGTTTGTATGAAGAAAACTCTTGCGTCACGGTACTAAAACCATTAGCATCATAATCATCAGAAACCAAATCAGTCGTTTTATATGTTCAACCATCGCCACTCATTTCTCTTTGTGCGGTATTGAATCTATAATAGACATTTGAGATTACTGTCTCATCAAATGTATATGGGTTGAATTCAACTATATCACCATAGAAAAATTCGTCATCAATAGTTATTTCTGTCTCGTCTTCCCCTTCTTTCTCTTTATATTTAACAATTGGTTTTGGTGTAGGCAATGTTGGGTTAGATAGATTATTATGCAATTTGTGAACATTATAATCCGTTTCTGTGGCACTTAAATCCAAGCCACAAGTAACAGGGCCAAAACAATGTGAATATTCAATATCCTCACCGATATAGTTTTTATTATTTTTGTACCATTTTTCCCACCCCTTGTTTCTTTTGACTATTGTCAAATAAATTTCAGAAAGCGGACGGCCAATATTATCAACCAAATTATCAAGGTTTATTGTATCCAAGAACGTAAGTTGGGCTATTCTATCGCCATATATGTTCTCTCCAAACGCTTGTCTTGATAAATCGCTTTTAAAATCTGTACCATCAATATTTCTCAACTTCTTGAAAACCCTGAAATAATACTTACATTCAAGGCCCATGGCATCTTTCTTGATGTATGTTGCTTGTGGAACAGATTTACCATTAAAGTTTACCATGAAGATGTTTTTCTGGTTTCCATTGTTTACATCACCAATCTTATCGACTCTCATGCGTTTAAAATTGTTTGGTGCTGTATATAATCTCACATAATCACCAACAGATAAATTATGTGGTAATTTTGTTTCATACCAATGGTATGTTTCGTTACTCATGTAAGACGTACCAGATGAAATAATAAGTATTCCGTCCTTTTCATTGTTAATTGTCTTGAACATATTCTTATCGGAAAAATAAGGATATGTCAAACAATAATCCCAATTAGATTCTTTTCTTTGCTGATATTTGTTGTATTTTGGAACAAATGAGAATAAGGAAATGTCTGGATACATGTTATATACCTCGCAAGCCTTATTGTTGTTCATTATCTTGTTAACGTATATTCCAGAAAGTTTTCCGTTTGGTATTTCAATTGAACCTTCATTAACAAATCCATACCAACCATTTCTTAATAATAAGTTTTGTTGTACCGCTTCTTGAAATGTTAATATATTGTCAAGTTGATATACATGTGATGGCCTTGCTGTGCCAATTGTTCCATCATCAATCAAAACTTCCTCTATTGTAACACCATTTTTATCCCTCTTGTAGTCCCACAATGTATTATAAAACTCACAATTTTCCCCATATTTTACCTTACTGATGTAGATAAATGAATTCGTTCTAAGTTTATGGTTGTTGAAAATATCAAGCCCACAATGATATACCCACTGCCCTATTTCTGGGTGTGAATATTCAGTATCCTTGATTGCTTGCTCCCTATCCAATTGGCTTGTATTAACGGCATATTGTTCGCTTGGAGCAACATCATTATCTTTTACTAATGCAACACAATCGGTTATCGAACCTTCGTTCTTTATAGCCTCCGTCCTCATGTTAAACAAAACATTAGAACAAATTGGGTTAATTGTGAAAATCAAACGGAAATTGTTTGATGTGTCTTTCTCTTCGTTGTAGAGTTGCAATTTATCTATATTTGCCCTGACAGCATCAAATGGGTATAATCTCGCTTTTTGGGTCAAATTAACATGGAGATTTGACTCATTGTTTGTTGAATATACGCTCCTGTTCCTATCTAAAAAACTTTCTCTCATTACTCAATATCGGTGTCTGTATTATTACTACAATTAGAGAAAAATTGTTTATTTAATTCATCCAAAGCTGTTGCGCCAGATTTAAGACCGAAGTAGAAATAGAAAGAGTTCTCGTATTGTGGCATAAACCACATACCATTTTCACTTTTCACGAACTTACTTAATACATTGGTTCTTGACAAGTCATCCAACCCCAATCTAAACATAACATAATCCCTATTGGCGTTTTCTAGTGTTCTCGTATATGAAGACGCAACTATATCATCAATTTCTTGTTCTATTGTCTCTTCTGGATTTACATATTGTCTTTCAACCACAAAGTCTGTGCCTTCAACCAAATGTTTGTTATATTCGCCATCTTGTGGTGTATATGGCTGCATTACACCATTGAAACCGTTTGTACGCATATAAGAGAAGTCATATTTGTAATATCCAGTACCACCCTTTGTATCATCAAAGGATGTTGATAATAATCTATTGTGATTTAATGTTGCGAACATTGTTCTAAAATCACCACCCATAATATCATCATTCGAAATTAATCCTGTAGGCACTAAATGCTTGTATCTTGGAACAACTTCATTTCCAACATTTTCCAAACGAGAGATTATTTCATGCCTTTGTGAAATACCAGCACCAGCCTCACACACTCTTTCCAAATTAATACATGATTTAATGTTGGTTTCTGAATTGACACAAGACATACCTAGAAAATGACCGCCTGGAAGATAAAGTTTCTCAAAATCTGGGGTTCCTTGGTCTGGTCCAGTATAATTCCATGCTATACCAGCAGCCTCAGTTAATGCCACGAATTCATCCTCATCACCATCTTCGATTTGTTCATTTGTCCCACGATAATGTTTTATTGTTCCTTCCAATGTATTATCTGCAACAGATACCCCAGTTTCCTCCAAAAAGTGCTTACCACTACAAATAGTATCGTCACCGTTACCATAAAGATAAGCATTATCCTCCATATTGGTAAGGGCTAAATTGGTTGGCATTTTATAGGAAGTGCTTGTAAGGTATTTAAATGGCTGTGGTATCCCTTGTTGGCTGCAATCGTTTAGGGAGCCAAGCAAAACCAAATCGTTGGCAAATAACGTAACTTTTTTGCCATCAGCTGTCCATTCACAAGGTTTAAAATAATAAACGTATTGCTTTTTCATATTCAAATGTGAATGAACAATTCCCCCGTTGTCTTTCCCAAAAATTTTCAACTGTTTGAACCCGCCAACACCGTGACATTTTTGCTTATAAACGTTATTGGTACAACCCCTTTTCATATTTTCAGATATAACTGGTGTATCATTATCTCTTACATCATAACCAATCGCACATTGTTGTGTATATCTCCTCTTTCTTCTAAATCCTTTAACTTTCACACCAGTCCCTTTTCCTTTTGGATTAAGCCCATCGCTATCCATACTCATACAGCCCTTAATAGCCCCTTTAACTTTAAAAGCACCAAAAAGGAATGTATTTTTACCACGTACAAAACGCATCCATCTTGGTATGTAAATTGTACCGTTTAACCAGTCATTATAAAAATCAAAATTTATGACTTTATATTCTTGTGCCAGGTTCATTTCGATGCAACTAACCAAATAATCAATATTTGTTGTTAAGCAAATAGTGTCTGCATCATCATCCTTATTGCTATAATCTATTGACGTTGAATCTACTTCACCAGTACCACTTCCAACCATATAAGAATAGAACTGATTGACGTATTTTTCGTCAGATAAAACCGCTCTGCCAACTGCTGTATCGTTTAAAAGTTGTTTTAAATTGTCTTTTGTGAGATTATTTAATTCAACAACAAATACGCTTATTAACATTAAAAGTTGTGTTTGAATCGTTGCGGGAGAAAACCCACTATTAATTAAAAACTCATACAACTCCGCACATTCAACCTCAAAAGTTTTAATATTCATTAAACTTTGATATCGGTTTACATTGGCTAGCCTATTATATGTCTCTTTTAACAAATAAACATTATTTTCCGACCCACGTATTCTTATGTCTGCACCATTCTTTTGGCCATACCCTTCATATGGCTTATTTGTATTGGCTCCTGGTGCAAAATACCATCCGTCCAAATCTGGACATAACCCATCTGCAATTAAAACATAGTTAAGTCTTGCAATAGCTTCTTCCGCTCTCGACTCACTGCTTATTTGGCCTATAATCCAAGCTGTTCTATATATAAACCAATTTACAAAATTCACAATTCTAATATATGTCTTAATCAAGGCACAAAGAAGTGTGAACATGAATGGTAAACGAATTCTAATGTTATTATATGGCATTGGATTGTTTTGTCCATATATATTCGTATGTTTTATTCCTGTAAACCTCTTCCCTTTTAAAAAAACTGTTCTTTGAAACCTTGGTATATATGATTTGACTGTATAGACATTGTTCCAAAATAAATCCCTATACGACTCCTCTTTTGTTTTTGTACCAAAAACATAATCCAATTCATCTGGCTTCTGTGGATTATGTGGTACTAAAACTTTTCCTCTGAAGAAATTGTCAACATTTTCCTCAAAATCATTCATTGACACTCTAAAACGAACTCTTGCCCTTGTTGGTATGCCTTGGTTTGGGTTATTTGTTGGAACGATGTTACCATATTCATCGTGTTTGACATAATCAAGATTCATTGGAATTTGATAACACCACACACCGTTTCCGTCAATCACCTCCGTACCTTTTACTTGGAACTCCTCAACATCATTTGACGGGGTTTTCCGTATCATTTCAATAGTACCTTCACCAGTGACAAGCTCATCCATTTCGCCCATATTATCACTCGGTACACATTTCTTACTAATACCGTTAGAAGAGTTGTCACTAATTACACTACCTATAAAAACACAGGTCGGCTCAAAAGTAAATGGGATATTGAAGTCTTGGCGTGTAATTCCTATTGTTTGTCCTTCATCCTCATTACCCCAGAACGGATTAACATTAATTGAAATGTCTTGTGTGAATATTTGTGATAATGTGCTTAACTCTGTGCTGGTTTTAAATTGGTTAGGATTCTCAAATTGTTCAATTGTGTAGCCCTTATAAACGAAATCCCTTGGCCTTTGTGATAATATACCACAATCTGACAAATCCAAGTCCATATGGAGCATATTCACACCAACTGGAAGGCCACAAATCATATAATCACCAGCATGATTAGTTCTTACAGTATATTTGTAGTATTTGTCGAATACCTCAATTCAGGCATCATTTGATAAAACATACGTTTTGCTTGGAAAAGTACCAACTACTTGGTGGCACTCATCCAACTCTTCATCTGATAGAAGATTATATCTAACACCATCACCGTTTTTATCGGCTGGTGTCATATATCCGTAGATTGATGACAGAACGGAATCGGTTAAAGTTTGTGTATCTGCACTAATGAAAACACTTATCTTTGCATTTTCAACACCAAAGCCGTTATTTGCTAAAACACGTCCAACAACAACACCATAATTGGAGTCATGTAATCTATAACTCTCGCTCGTCCCTAATTCAAGCGACAAAATCTGGAACACGTCATAATCTTGGTCCAATTTGACGTGTAGATTCGTATCCTCATTTATATTTGCCTTAATTCTATATGTTTTGTTACTGTCTGACATGTTCAAGTTTAAATAATTTTGATATGTTGATTGGTTTGTGATTTGTAAAACCCCTGATAATCGTTCAAATAAGTAAAATTGGGATAAAGGGTAACAGTATTAATGACAATAGAACTTTCTCCAAAAAAATACGTGAATTCTGTCTGATATTTGTGCTTTTATTATCTGGCACATTCTTTACACCATATTTTTTTTGTAGATAACTTAAATCTCTGCCAACTTTACACGCACAACCCATTATCTTTCCTTAATTCTCAATCTAATGTCCCTTTGTGGGTATTTTATTTCAAACATACTGTCACCATCCGAAATAAGCATGTTATCTGCTACAACAAGGTCTATTTGCCTACCACCTGTTGGTGAAGTAAATGTGACACGAGCATCACCGCCAATATCACAACCATCATCGCCGCTTGCAAACTCTTGATTGGTTTTTGTGGATGAATAACCGTCATTGAATTCGTTATACACTCTAATGTCAACAACATTAATTACACCATCAACCTTACTAATCTCCTTCTCAATATCACCAACAAAAATATCATCACCCATTTCGTGCCTATTGATATCCATATAATCCCTTAAGATTCTTACCACTTCTGCTGCAACATCGGATTTGTTGTAGTTTTTATCAACATACATATCAATGTCA
>Ga0310695_10008112_pt1 | contig 16415 bp, 5 predicted proteins | sample RumenRJG_04DNA_FD_203882 | JGI IMG/M metagenome (GOLD analysis project Ga0310695, IMG submission 203882) | Bovine rumen microbial communities from Lethbridge, Alberta, Canada - RJG_04 (v2) (version 2) | ecosystem: Host-associated > Mammals > Digestive system > Stomach > Rumen | place: Canada...
GCTTAGGCGTGCCGTAGACAGCATCTGCCTCATAGGCAAGTGCATATGGCAACTCAAGAATCTCGTTCTCAACAGCCACCTTGAAATTCAGCATAGCAGCATCATCACCGGGAATCGTGAGATAAGCCATACCATTTTCATTGGTAACAGCGGCCGTACGGCACTCATCGTCCACATATACGCCCAGTTCCACATGAGCCACAGGCTTACCACCATTGACAACCCTTGCAGCCATGACAGCGTTGCCAGAATAGAGGCGGAAATCTACAGGCGAGAACACACTGAGCGATGAATGAGCTGCCGGAGACACAGCCTGTCGTGCCCCAGCCACAGCAACCGTTGGATAACCGAAAGTACGTGCGCCATCAGAAACACTCTTCAGCATGTAACCCTTTCCAGGTTCTACAAGACTCATGGAGCCGACCCACTCGCTCGCGTCATAGTAGGCCACGCCACTCTGTCCTTTCAGCATATCGCCGTCAACAGCATTCAGACCAGCCAGGGCATTGTCCAGAGATGAAATCTGACGACCATAGTAGCCAATCCAGTTCCAGCCTTTGTTCACCGTAATCTGGCAGTCATCAGGATTCACACGCTGACCAATGACATACAGGTTGCGGTCGTTCTTCATCTTCACGGCATACATCTGGTCGTTAGTCAGATCCACATTGAGACTTCCATCCCATTTGCCGTCTTCATACATCAGCCATCCATTATTCTGTGTCTTGATGATGCTGACGTCGTCAGCAATCTTCTCCAGGATGGACTCAGCCGACATCTTATCAGCCTTTACGTTCAGAGACATCCAGTTCCAGCCAGTCTTCAGCTCGGTTGACTGTTCAATCTTGTCAAGAACGGTAAACAGAACAGGTTCTGTGTACTTTCCTATCAGGGCAAGCGATTCAAACTTCACAGCACGATCAGGCTCTACAGCAGGATAGACCGTTCCCGTAGAAGCATCATAGGCACGGAAGGTCACAGTCTTGTTATTATCCGATGCATTATTTCCAAAGATATCCATCGTCACGAAGTAACCGTCGTAGCGGTCCTTGTATTCAAGATGTGCGACACCACGACACTCGTCGCCAATGAAGGCAGCCACGATATCCTTGTTGTCGTTCATCAGCGTACCGTCCAGCTTCACCTGTCCGATGATATTCATCGAGCCCTCAAAGTCTCTTGGGTTCACACTCCACAGAGGTGTCTGTCCCTCACTGACGACAGTCACATTCAACGGAGCTGCAATATTCTGTGAGCCCGTCAGGTAAATGGTCGTCTCGTAAGTACCGATAGGCAGATTCTCTGCAACGGTAAAGGCCAGTTGGGCAGAAGCCAGCGGCATCAGTGAACCACCGTCCACGTTAGCGCTCAGCCATGACGGCATTCCGCTTAAGCTCCAGCTCTCACTCTCTGATCCCCTATTCTCTATAGTGGCATTAAAGCGTGCGGCGTTGGTTCCGACCTTGTTGACTTCAACCTCTGTCTCCTGCCAGCGCAGTTTGTTCTGCTGTACATAGACAGTCCATGTAATAGGATCGCATGTATTACCATTCACATCCTTCACGTTCTTGGCAGTGATGTAGATGTTGCAGCCTTCAATTTTTGCAGGCTGTTCCTTCAGATTCACCTTAATCTGACGCTCACTGGCAACAAAGTCAAACAACACATTCTCGAATTTCGGAGCCTGTTTCAGGGCTGCCGTGTTATCCGGACTGAGTGTTGAGAGCTGGGGAGTGAGAACCAAACCATCAGCATCGAAGCAGGACAACTGCTCTGCCGCAGAGTTCTTGGATACGCTGTTATCAAAGGTACCCGTTGTCACAATCTGGTTGTACGCGTCCTTCGTGAGTTTCTCCAGCGGATAATAAGCCACCAGACCCGGTTCATCTGCCTTCACGCGTACGTACATATTACTGTTAATGACATCAGCAGTACGACGTCCTTTCCAGATACGTACCTCATCAATAGCGCCCTTCATCTGCTGTGAGAAGGTGTAGACGCCATTAGAAACCTGATTACGACGACCGCCCAGCATCAGTTTGTCACCAAACAACTCAGGCATAGCCGATGCAGAAATCTGCTTGCACTGCAGACCATCCACATAGACTGTACCCATTCCATTGGTACTCTTCAGCACGTTCACAGCCACATGGTGCCACTGTCCGTCACGCAAATCCTTGTTATAGACCTCTGCAGACGAGCCATTAACATCAAGTTCCATCTTACCCTGCGCATTCAGGCGCAAATCCATCTTGACAGTACTCAGTACCGAAGCAGCACCATCCTGCTGTTTGTCGGCCTTGAACCATGCTTCCACAAGATAATCCTCTTTTTCAGTGGTGTTCAGGCTTCCAATATTGACGGCAGCAGTTTTCGTACCATCGAGCACAAGTGCATAGTTGTCGCCATCTATCCACCATGCATTCTGAGAAGGCAGGGTCATATGACGTGAGCGAGCCTTGTCGGTAGCCACGCTGCCATGTCCCTCGTTCAGTTGCCAATAACCGATAAGGCCATTTGTAAACTGGCTCTTGGTAGTGTACATCTCTGCCTGAGCCTCAGCCATAGAGCGGTTACCGTTCCAAACGGCCAGTTCCTGTACCTTGGCAGTCATGTTGTTGCCACCAATACTCAGCGGTCCGTTGCCCTCGTAGGCATTTGCCGTCAAACTATTGAAAAGCGACACGGTTTCAGAATCCATGGCATAGCCGGCACTCACCGTCTTTGCCTGTGCATCATAGCCCACATTCAGATACAGCCATTTGTTCTTGGGCAATGGATCACCTCCCGTCACGGTCTTACCCGCCACACTGACAGCCAGTTTACCATCCACGATGGCTACGTTGAAGTTGTAATCAGAAGTTCCATGGGTCAGCAGCGTACCATCAGTGCTGTAGTTCACCCACATACTGGTAGTAAACGACTTGCCGTTGAGGTCGATGGTAGCATCAGTCTTGGACACGGAATTGCCGGATACGCTGAGAGCCACATCATGCGCCACCTCACTCTCATTGAGTACGCCAAACACATCAAAGTTGTTGGGCTGCGTCAATGCAGAGCCCTGGATGTCTTCATTGAAGGTAATAACCAAGTCATCACCACTGGTCAGTATGCCACTGGCAGGACTTGGCGTTGCCATCAGCATAGGAGGCGTCATATCACGGATAACCGTTATCTCCTCGCTCTCATTGTTCACCTCAACACCACCCTGGTCGCACACAGTGATGGCGCGGAACACGTAGGTCTTGTCACTGAAGTTGCTTGAACGCAAGTCAAGCACATAATTCAGCTTCGCCGTACCAGCCAGCGCAGGCAGCGCCAGGAGGTTAGGATCACTGGCCAGTTTGGCGGCATCCTTCGTATACTCCTGCAAGGTACGGAAGTCGGCATCATGTTCGCCCTTATACTGCAGACGGATACCCTGCAGCGAAGCCATCGCATAATTATAGCCACTCATCGACAGCGTAACAGGTGTCTCGGTGTCGGTATTCACAAGCGTGTGCGAAGAGGTCAGTTTAATATCCGAACATGACGGTTGGAAGTATACATAGAATTCCGTTGAGTCTGCAATCTCAGCATAAGTGCTGGTATTATCCTTCTGACACTGTGACGCAATACGCAAATGCACTCTTTCATAATTCAGCACATCGGGATTCGACTGACTCACTGTGAGCGTCTTCACCATCGTCTCACCAGCTTTCACCAGGATGGTATTACCCTTGCTCAGGTTGGCACCATCCATCGTAACGATCAGTCCGTCGGGGTTAGAATCAGGCGTTACCAGGAGGTCGAACCACAAATCCTCACCCGTATCACTGTTGTTGCGGATATTCACCTTGAAAGTACCAGAACCGCCAGCAGGAATACCCGTGATGGTGTGCGTCTGGGCTTCAATCTCAGGTTTCTCAATCTGCACGGTCTTTGCAGAAATCACCGTACCCTTCTCGTAGTACTCAGTCACCACCTCGTCCTCATAAGGACAACTGGTAGCACCGCCACGGGTTACGAAGATGGGACCCATGCCGTCGGGGGCGTTGAACACATCTACCGACAGGTAGTCGTCGTCACCATCCTCGGCCAGCGTATAGCTCATGGACACAGAAACAGTTGTATCATTCTGCTCCTCGCTCGTCCATTCGTTACCGTTTTTCTCTTCCAGTTCAGCACCGATACCAAGACCAGAGAAGGTGTAACCCATCTCCAGACCAAGAATGATGTTGAATCCGTCGGACTGGGAACTTGTCGATGAAGTACTGTTTTCCGTGCTTACCGTCTGGGTAACGCTGGCACCGGCAGAGATAGAATGGTTTTCCTTCAGCCACTTATTGCGGTTCTGGATAGCCGTCACCTTGGCCTCCTCGTTCTTGCGCAGCTCATTCTCCCACTTGTTAATCTGTACGTTGTAGTAGTTCACCATATCCTGATAGTCCTTACCCAACTCGTGATCCATGGGAAGGAACATGGTGTATGACGGTCCGCTATAGATACCGTCTTTCACCTTATCAACTCCTACTGCCTGAGAACCCCAGACGCTCTTATCGCTATTGCTGGTACCATACTTTTCATTGTCCTCGCTCAGCGTGGTGACGTACAGAGGCTCTTCGCCCACTGCAGGACGGGGTATACCTGTCGTCGTGGCAGAAGGCGTAAGCAGTTTGTTACGCATATCCACGAAATTCGGAATCAGCACGTTCTTGATATAGTTCTGGTCGTACATGAAGCCGGTAGTAAACTCCTCACCCATCGAAAGAGCATCTTCCTGTATCAGTTCTGCCTTACCGTTCACGTTGTCCCACTTGATATCCACTGAACGACAGGCGCCGAAGATGATATTCTTGGAAGAACCGATGAACACGTCGCCTACAGCACCCACGAAGTCCATGGCATCACTGGTAGAGATATCACGGGTCGTCGTGGTGGTCTGCACGGTGGTATTGCCCGACGTACGCTTAGCAGAGTACTCGGCACCAGCCTTGATATTAACCTTGCTACTCAATTCATTTATGACCATGAAACCGACACCAACACCTGTTTCCGCCTTCACACCGGCATAGATCGTTGAGTTAATACCCGTTTCATTGGTATACTCCGTGGTCGTTGTCTTGGTCTTGCTGATGGTCGTACCCTTGCTCCATGTCACAGAAGAGCCTGTTCCTGGGGGATCGCGCAGCACCATGAGCACCTCATCCGGACCTTCCGTCACGAAGTTATTACCCGTTGGCAGGCCGCCAAGCACAATCACCTTGAACTTACCGTTCTCGCTCCACTCCATCTCAGTACCATTGTTATCGTAGCTGATAGACAGGCCGCGTGTGTAGGGAGCCTGGATATTGGGGAAGCCCACGGTGAAGTTATAGACCGCCTTACCATTATCGTCGAGTTCCAGTTTATCATCAACCATCTCGCCCACAGAACCATCAGCCTGTGACACGGAAGTAGTCGTTGCATACTGGTTCTTGATGGTCACCTCCTTACCAGCAAGAGGCACCTCGTCTACAACCGGTTTGTCTCCGTCGTAGTTGGTATAGCGCTCATAGGCATATACCGTGTACTTATAGGAAGACAATTCCTGATAGACAGGATAGCCGTTGGGATTCTCATTGCTCACACCGAAGGTGTACTGCACCTTGCCGTTGGCATTGGGGATGACATTGCCGGTAACGTCGTCATAGTCGTAGAGTTTCACGACATGCTCCACGCCGCTGAGATCCTTCACCTTGTAGTTCTTCATACCAAAGGTGCCATTCTTGTTCTCAGACAGTTCAATCGTTGAAACAGCCTTATACTCCATCTTTGCACTGCCCACATACTCGAACTTCTGCCATACACCGTCCACCTCAACAGAGTCGGTGTAAACAAGGTTGGGGTTCGTAGCGTCGATGGTGGGCAAACTGAGCTGATCCTTCGTGATGGCATCTTCATCGGGTCTGCCGGGGAATGCCACGGAGGTCACGTCGTAGCGCAGCGGGGGCAACTGAGCCACCCACTCACCTGTCTTCGAGTCGGTCTCAATCGTAATGAAGTTCTTTGATCCGGGTACATACGCCTTACCATACGATGTTTCCAAGTCGCGCTGTACCTTATTTATATTTATAGTCTTTTTCGTATCGTCAGGATCGGGATCTCCCACATTCAGATAGCCATTCTCGTTCGAGAGCTCCAGTTTCAGCGTGGCCTTACCGATATTGTTCTTACCCTGATTCAGACCGAGAGGCTTTTCGTACTCGATATCACCACCGGCCACACGTCCGGCTACGGTCACCGTAGTCTGGTCATAGAAGGTCACGTCTCTCAACTCCCTGTCGAAGTTGACACGCTCTCCCGTTCCATTGGGATCAGCCGGATAGCGACCGTCGTTCAGGAACGTATGACCATTCTTCTTCACCTGGATGAAATGCTCGCCAATAGGTACGCTGATTTCAAACTCACCCTTGGAATTAGTCATGATAGGCTCACCATCCTTCGAAGCCATCAGGCCGTCAACATACAGATAAGCCTCCTCTACAGGAATACTGGTATGTTCATAATATACCACGCCACTAACGGGGAACGAACTCACATCGTCAAAGTCCACACCATTGTGCACCAGTGAGTTGTTGCCCACATAGCGCAGATGCTGCTGCGGATTGAACTTATGAACGCCCAAGGCAGGTATGATGGCATAGGTCGTACCCTCACCCGTGAACGGAACACCCTGGATGATATAGTTTCCGTCCTTGTCGGTCTTGGCCTTCAATGCCAGGTCCTCAGGTGTAAACGTTGAGCTTTCGGTGTTACTGCCAATCTTACCGTGGTGCTCGTTATAGACGGTTCCGTCGCGCGAGTAGTCGAAGAACTGGGTACGCAAGCCTTCATCAAAGGTCCAGTAGGTTTCCAGGTTCTTCTCGTTACCCACGAGCAGATGGTCGTAGTTCTCCTTGATTTCATCCTCGGTAAGACACTTTGTCCACAGACGGAATTCATCGACATAACCCTTGAAGTAACCCAGCTGGAACTGGGTAGCGCTACTCAGGTCAAGTGTTCCAATGGTCTGCGTCTCCTTCAACAGCTTTGGATTGCCGAGTGAATCGAGCTCCACCAGATAACAGGTCACACTCGTTCCCTTACGCGTTAGCGCCACATGATTGTAGGCGCCTTTCTTCAGTTTGATGTTGAAGAAATACTGTTTCTTACCGTCGCAATAGATGATCCTGCCATCACTGAAAATACCAAATGCGCCCACGTTTTCACCCTTCAGTCGTGCCATCCACTTGTTAGGATACTCCTCGGGAGCAATCCACATCTGCATGGAGTAGTCGCCAGTGGCAAACTTATTCTTGGCATAGTTGGCATCGGGATAATTCCACGTCACCACACTCTGTTCGGTATCAGTGAAGTGCATGGAGTGGAACTGTTCCAGGTTATCACCTGACGAAGAGCTCTTTTCCGCAATCACATCGGCACCGGCCACAGAACTGCCCGTTGAACCGAAGGTGATTCGTCCGCTCACGGTACCGGTAGTCTGTGCGAAACCGATATCTGTAGCTTCATTGGAGATGATCTTACCGTTGTCACACTTGTCCTGCACGGTGATGCGGTAGTCATAGTAGATGCCGGGAAGTGGCGTCTCATCAGTATAGAACAGGTACTCATCGGTGCTCGATGTACGATAAAGAGTGGTCCAGGCCTCATCTTCCTTCTCAGTGCGCCTTCTGTCCACGATATAGGTTTTGGAAGTAGTAGAGCCCTGGAGGTCAACATGCCACGACAGTTTCACCGTACCGGGATAAGCGCCCTTCGTCGCAGTGAAGTCATAGAACAGCGTACCACTGCCGATAGCCTTGCTTTGTACGGCATCTGAATTAAATGTCTTATCACCGATGACACCCTCCACACGATAATTGTGGGGCTCGCAACCGTTCAGCGGTTCCTCTGTGTAATGGATTCCGTCCTGAACACCATTCTGGCGGTCGTTATGTTTGTCGGTAGTACGATGTTCCCAGCGGAAACTTGTCTGGTTGTTCGTAGGCGTGATGGTATATATAGGCTCCGTCTCATCGTCCACATAGATATTGAACTTATTACCCCAGTTGGCAGGGTAGCCGTCGGATGTCCAGGTGAACACGATGCGGTCTTCCTTACTCTCAGCCTTGAAACCGTTGACAGGCACCTTACGCTGGGTGCTCACCCGGTAAGGTTTGGATGTCAGTTCCTTGAGTTGTGTATCTAATGGCCAGCCTTTCCATACATAACATATCGTATAGGTGACTTCCTGATCCACCGGAACATTATTATCGGTAAAGGATTTCACAGATTGAGCAACATCACCCACTTTGTTACCATTACGGTAAATCACCCACTTAGTGCCCCAATCGCCTGTCTCGTAATTACCGTTATCCGCTGTCCAGTGAAGCGTCACCGAATTATCAGCCTGATTGTACGACGCACCTGAAATGGTGGCAAGAGGCATTTGAGCAAATGTCTTTGCACCAGCTGACGAGGTATAATACTTTGTGCCGTTGCCGGCATCGCGGTCATGGGGATGCGCATATTCGTGATAAGGTGCAATGGTAAACTGTGAGCGCATATCCTTGCCGATGTCGCTCAACTTGAATGTATACGAGCCATTGTTATAGTTCGATATGTTTTTGATACCAATTTTGCCCTCGTATTTGCCATCGATGGCAGTACAGAGGTGCGTGCGTCCATCCGTATTCTGAGAACCACCAAAACTATAAGGAATGGTTACCGTACCATCGGGCGACACGCTGAACTCTCCATTCCAGTTCAACTGACGTACATTAAAGGTATAAGGACAGGCCACAGTCTGGGTTACGTCCACCAGTGTAGAACTGCTTTTATTCCAATACCACCACGTACCCCATAGACGCACCTTAATATTCGTGTTACGGAGTTCAAAGGGGATCTTCCAGTGTGGACTGATCCATGTGATTTTTCCTTTGCCATCAGTGCCCTCGCTATATCTGTAGGTCCATGTACCACCGAGTTCAAAATTCGGAATGGATACCCACGACCTGTCTGTGTCATAAGTTTCTTTGCTATACACATTGTACATACGGCGAGAATAACCGTTTTCATTACAGCACAGGTTTCCTACGTACTTATATTGGCTAGGTGATTGGTTGCCAACTCCGATATGCACACCAAGCCCCCAATTATAAGTATCTCCCGAAAAGAAACCCTCATCGGCTCCCTCGTCATTCCATAGCACAGATGTCCACAGAATGTACGGGTCGCCATTGTTCGGGTAATAAGTAACATTGTCCTTAAAGGGATACCACGACTTATAGTCAGTCTGGGCATTTATCCCCATGGCGGAGAATACAAATAACAGTACTAGGAGAAAAACATGTTTCCCCATACTCACATCACTCATGCGTAGCCATACCCATGGCCGTCGCAGAAAAAGAAACCAGTCGGCAATCATAAAAAAGTTAGGTTTATATTGAGTTAATTATTCACTGGTCAATGCTTTAGGTCACTACCTGTAGACGCTGCAAAATTAAACAAAATCTGCAAAAACTCCAAAAAAATAATCAGTTTTTCATAAAAAAAGCATAAAAAACCTGTTATATTGGCATACAAAACAAAAAAAGTCTGAGAATCTGTTGACTCTCAGACCTTTAACTTGGTCGGGATTACTGGACTCGAACCAGCGACCTCGCGCCCCCCAGACGTGTGCGCTACCAACTGCGCTAAATCCCGATCCTTAAAGCTTAGCACTGACGTTTTCGTCGAATGCGGGTGCAAAGGTACGGAGTTTTTCCGAGACTACCAAATTTTTCCATATTTTTTTTGCGTTTTTGCAAAAAACTTTAATTATTTCGGTGCCATAGCGCGTTTATTGCATTTATTTTGTATCTTTGCATCAATTATGACAACATATCAAATAACTGGACCCAAACGATTACAGACAACCGTCAAGTTGCCCGCATCGAAGAGTATATCAAATCGTGCACTCATCATTCATGCACTGTCGGGAGGCACCATTCTTCCAGAGAACCTGAGTGATTGTGACGACACCGAAGTCATCATACAGGCATTGAATAATATGCCTGAGGTCATCAACATCAAAGCGGCAGGCACAGCCATGCGTTTCATGACAGCCTTCCTGGCTGCCACCGAACATGGAGAGCATGTCATCACCGGAACGGAACGTATGCAGCACCGTCCCATCAAAGTCCTGGTGGACGCCCTGCGCCGCCTGGGAGCAGACATCAGCTACGAAGGTGAGGAAGGTTTTCCGCCCTTACGCATCAAGGGAAGCACGCTGGAAGGTGGAGAACTGGATGTTGCAGGCGACATCAGTTCACAGTATATCTCTGCCCTACTGATGATAGGACCCGTCCTGAAGAAGGGACTGACCCTGCGTCTGAATGGTGAGATTATCTCCAGGCCCTATATAGACCTCACCCTCTGGACCATGCGCGAATTTGGTGCCGATGCCGAGTGGATATCCATGGACACCATCAAGGTGGAGCCGAAGCCATACGCCCAGCGTCCCTATTTCATTGAGAGCGACTGGAGTGCTGCCAGCTATTGGTACGAGATGGTAGCCCTGTCAGACGACCCTGAGGCAGAAGTAAGACTGGAAGGCCTGATGGACGGTTCCAAGCAAGGTGACTCCAGCGTACGGTATATTTTCAGTTTGCTGGGAGTAAAGACCATCTTTGCATCAAAGACCCCCGGAAAGCCAACCACCGTCACACTGACCAAGAGCGGTCACCGTGTGCCACGCCTGGAATACGACTTCGTCAACGTTCCCGACCTGGCCCAGACATTTGTTTGTGCCTGCTGTGCCATGAAACTGCCTTTCCACTTCACGGGATTACAGACACTGAAAATCAAGGAGACCAACCGTATTGAGGCACTGAAGACAGAGCTTGCCAAACTGGGATATGAGATAGAAACCATCAATGGTTGTGAACTGAAATGGAACGGTAAGCCATCAGCCATCGACCATCAGCCATCAGCCATCGATACCTACGAGGACCATCGCATGGCCTTAGCCTTTGCCCCACTCTCATTCAAGATGCCCATCAGTATCAACAACCCTCAGGTTGTCACCAAGTCATACCCCCACTATTGGGACGATTTAAAGAAAGCACAGTTTACCATTCAAGAATAAGACATCATGGAATTTGCGCTGATTTGCATCGGTTCAATAGTAGTATTAGGTATTGTTGCGGCACTGGCATCCATATTCACCAAGGGCGGCACCGACGAGCCCGTGGTGGAGGCCCACGACTGTGCCTCGTGCAGCAGTAAGGTATCCGGTGACTGTAAAATTGCCTGTCTGATGGAAGAGAAAAAGAAGCGAGAAGGCAATAAATCAGACATTTAGGAGTTTCTATAATTGATGCGCAGATACTCATACATACTATTAATGGTCGTCGTCAGCCTGCTGATGACGGCTTGTTCTGTGCAGAAAAACACGGCCAAGAGTCGCTTCTGGCAATCATTCACGGCGAAATACAACACTTACTATAATGGCTCGCAAGCCTATATCGACGGTTCCAGGGAGAAAGAGAAGGGCAACAAGGACAATTTCACCGAACGACTGCCGCTTTTCACCGTTGGCAACAAGAACAGCCGTACGATAGGAAAAGGCAATTTCGACCGTTCGATAGAGAAGATGGAGAAAACCATCAAGCAACACTCTATCAAGGTCAAGCCCGAATGGAACAAGACACGCAGGAAGACAGCCAAGGACAAGGAATGGCTGGGACGCAGGGAGTATAACCCGTTCCTGTGGAAGGCATGGCTCATGATGGGTCAGGCCCAATACCAGAAAGGTGAATTCGAAGAGGCCGCTGCCACCTTCAGCTACATGTCACGCCTCTACCTGACACAGCCCATGGAGAACGCCATCGCCCGAGCATGGCTGGCCCGCTGCTATACGGAGCTCGACTGGATTTACGATGCCGAGGATGTGATCCGCAACATGAGCCGCGACTCCATCCATTACCGGGCACAAAACGATTGGGACAATGTCTATGCCGGCTATTATCTGAAGACTGGCGAATTTGAAAAGGCTATCCCCTATCTGCGCAAGACCATCAGGCACGAGCACCGCAAGACACAGAAAGCCCGTGAGTGGTATATCATGGGCCAGATACAGACGGCTATCGGCAAGCGCGAGGAAGCCTACAAGGCCTATCAGAGGGTGATACGCCAGAATCCGCCCTACGAACTGGAGTTCAATGCCCGTATTGCCCAGACCGAGGTCATGGCAAAGGGCAACTACAAGAAGATGATCAGTCGTCTGAAGCGCATGGCACGCTCAGACAACAACAAAGACTATCTGGACCAGGTTTATTACGCCATTGGCAATATCTACCTGATGCAGAAAGATACCACACAGGCTATCGCTGCCTATGAGAAAGGCAATACGAAAGCCACACGCAGCGGTATAGAGAAAGGTGTGCTGCTGCTTAAACTGGGCGACCTCTACTGGGTGCTCGAGAAATACAATGATGCGCAGCGCTGCTATGGCGAGGCTATCGGACTGCTTGACAAGGAACGTAACGACTATGAGATGCTGTCCAAGCGCTCCAAGATTCTTGACGAACTGGTACCGTATACGGATGCCGTTCACCTGCAGGACTCCCTGCAGGAGTTGGCCAACATGCCCGAGAAAGACCGTCTGGCAGCTATCGACCGTGTCATTGAAGCACTGAAAAAGAAAGAAAAGGAGGAACGTGACAAGGCCCTTGAGGCCGAGGTGGAGCGCGTTCAGCAGAAGCAAGGTGCCGTGGGTAACCGCAACCAGGCCACCCGTCCCACCACCCCACAGTCGACAACCCCCACCAACGGTCAGTGGTATTTCTACAACCAGATGGCCGTGAACCAAGGTAAACAGACGTTCCAGAAGCAATGGGGCAAGCGTGAGAATGCCGACGACTGGCAGCGCACGAACAAGACCGTTGTAGGTAATCTGAACATGGAAAGCGCACAGGAAGTTCCGGATAGCCTGAGCAGTTTGGGAAACCCGGAGAACCCGGATGTTGCGGAGAGCCAAGACAGTCTTTCTGCCGAGGCCGACACACTGGCCAACGACCCGCACAACCGCGAGTACTATCTGGCACTGATTCCCTTTACCGACGAACAGAAAGCCGAGAGCGACCTGATTATCATGGATGGTCTGTATAATGCCGGCGTTATCTTCAAGGATAAACTGGAGAACTACGGTCTGGCCGAGAAGCAGCTGACCCGCCTGACTTACCAGTATCCCACCTACGAACAGATGGACAAGGCCTGGTATCACCTCTTCCTGCTCTATTCCCGCAAGGGACAGACCGACCTTGCCGACAGTTGTCTGGCACGCATGAAGGAGAACTACCCGGAAAGTGAGTTGACCATCCTGCTCAGCAATCCCTATTTTGAGGAAAACGCCCGTTTTGGCGAACATATAGAGGACTCCATCTATGCTGCCACCTATGATGCTTTCAAGGAGGGCAGACATGACGTCATCACGGCCAATGCCAAACTATCGGCCGAACGTTTCCCATTGGGTGAGAACCGTCCGAAGTTCATCTTCCTCAACGGACTCAGCCTGCTGAACCAGGGCGATGCTTCCGGTTGCGTGGCAGAACTGAAGACCGTGGTTGAGAAATATCCGAAGAGTGAGGTGTCCGAGATGGCCGGCATGATTATCAAAGGCGTGCAGGAAGGTCGCACGCTGACTGGCGGCACCTTCGACATTGACGACTTCTGGTCGCGCCGTGACCTGACCATGGCTCAGGACTCCACCTCTACCGACACCCTTTCAGCCGACCGCAACGTGCCGTTTACCTTCCTGCTGGCATTCCAGCCTGATTCCGTCAATGAGAACCAGTTGCTCTATGAGATGGCACGCTTCAACTTCTCCAACTTCCTGGTGCGCAACTTCGACCTGGAGATAGAGCGCCAGCAAGGCTTTGACCGCATGATGATTCGCGGTTTCATGAATTTCGACGAAGCCCTGCAATATGCCCGACAGCTGTATCAGTCGGACACCATGTCGCGCATGTTGCGCCATTGTCGCAGCCTGGTCATCAGCGACCACAACCTGACGCTCATTGGCATCCGATTCAGTTATAAAGACTATGACGAGTTCTACGAGCGCACGTTCATGCCCCTGCAGATCAGTAATGAGGAACTGCTCAATATTCCGCCCGACCTCCAGATTATCGACCCCGAGGATGCTGAACCCGAGGTCAAGGAAGAGGAGGAAGAAACCGACGACGCAGATGATTTCGACCTTTGGTAAACACTAAATAACGACAGTAAGATATGACTAACGGACATCTACTATGGGTTGACGATGAGGCAGAGCTGCTCAAGGCCCACATCATCTTTCTCGAGAACAAAGGCTACGAGGTGACCACCGTATCCAATGGTACGGATGCCATAGACCTCTGTCAGCAGAGTTCCTTCGACCTGGTATTACTCGACGAGCAGATGCCAGGTCTCAGTGGCTTGGAGACCCTGCAGCGCATCAAGCAGATATCGCCGTCTACCCCTGTCGTCATGGTGACCAAGAGTGAAGAGGAGAATATCATGGAACAGGCCATCGGACAGAAGATTGCCGATTATCTCATCAAGCCGGTCAACCCCAACCAGATTCTTCTGGTCCTGAAAAAGAATATCCACCGTCGCGAGATTGAGACGGAAGTGACGCAGAGTCAGTATCAGCAGCAGTTCCAGCAGATTGCCATGCAGATCATGGACTGTCGTACCTGGCAGGACTGGGTTGAAGTCTATAAGCAGCTGGTCCACTGGGAACTGCAGCTCTCAAGCACCGACTCGCAGATGACCGATATGCTGGCCATGCAGAAAGAAGAGGCCAACCTGGGATTCACGAAATATATCAAGAAGAACTATCTGGACTGGATAAAAAAGCTCTCCCCCAGTCCCCTGATGTCACCCGAAGTCTTCAAGACAAAAGTATTCCCGCTGCTCAATAACGGCGAGAAGGTATTCCTGATTGTCCTTGACAACTTCCGCTACGACCAGTGGCGCATGTTGTCGCAGGAGATCGGCGACCAGTTCGATATTGAGGAAGATCTCTATTGCAGCATCCTGCCCACGGCTACGCAGTATGCCCGTAATGCCATCTTCAGTGGACTCATGCCCAACAAGATTGCGGAGATGTTCCCCGACTTATGGGTTGACGAGGACGAGGAGGAGGGCAAGAACCTGAACGAGGGACCGCTTATCCAGACACAGCTGGAGCGTTACCGCCGTCACAACACGTTCTCGTACCACAAGATCAACACATCCTCCGAGGCCGACCGTTTCATCCAGCAGCTGAAGTCACTGGAACGCAACGACCTCAATGTCGTCGTCTTCAATTTCATCGACATGCTCAGCCATGCACGCACGGAGTCCAGGATGGTACGCGAGCTCGCCAACAGCGAGTCGGCCTACCGCAGCATCACGCTCTCCTGGTTCCGTCACTCCGTCATTGCCGACTTCTTCCGCCAGTTGTCACAGACTGACTATAAGATTATCGTCACCACGGACCATGGCTCTATCCGATGCACCAAACCCGTGAAGATCGTGGGCGACCGCAATACGAATACCAATCTGCGTTACAAACTGGGTAAGAATCTCAGCTACGACTCCAAGGATCTCTTCGTTATCAAGAATCCCAACGAGGCGCTGCTGCCACAGCCCAACCTCTCTACCAGTTATGTCTTCGCTACCGGCGACTCATTCTTCGCCTACCCCAACAACTACAACTATTACGTATCCTATTATAAAGATACCTTCCAGCATGGAGGCATCTCTATGGAAGAGATGATTATCCCGCTGATTACCATGACAGGAAAGAAAAGATAATATACAATATGGAAATAAAGATTCAAAACATAGACACAATCCGCGAGTCAGCTCGTGAGTTTATACAGAACATCGGTGAACGAAAGGTGTTTGCCTTCTATGGTAAGATGGGTGCAGGAAAGACCACCTTCGTCAAAGCTATCTGTGAGGAACTGGGTGTTGAGGATGTCATCACCAGTCCCACCTTCGCCATCGTCAACGAGTACGAGGCTCATGATCAAAGCATCTACCACTTCGACTTCTACCGCATCAAGCGCCTGGAGGAAGTCTATGACATGGGCTATGAGGATTATTTCTACAGTGGTGCCCTCTGTTTCATTGAGTGGCCCGAGCTCATCGAAGACCTTCTTCCCGAAGATGCCGTCAAGGTGACCATCACGGAAAATACCGACGGCACCCGCACCGTTACATTCTAACAGGCCCTCATCACACCTCCCCAGAATATGCAAAGACTACTTGCCCTGCTTTTCGCGGTTTTGCTTTCAGCGGCTCCCATGGCGGCTCGTAGTCCCGTGCTCAGCGATTTTGTCGCCGAGGCATCCATGCAGTCCGACCTCCTTCAGATGCTGGCCGACTTTGCCACCTATATG
>Ga0310695_10008115_pt1 | contig 16413 bp, 12 predicted proteins | sample RumenRJG_04DNA_FD_203882 | JGI IMG/M metagenome (GOLD analysis project Ga0310695, IMG submission 203882) | Bovine rumen microbial communities from Lethbridge, Alberta, Canada - RJG_04 (v2) (version 2) | ecosystem: Host-associated > Mammals > Digestive system > Stomach > Rumen | place: Canada...
GAAAGTTGCTATTATTGTTCTTGCGCTTGTTTTACCGTTTGTTATTCTCTTGTTTATTTCATTATTATTTGAGTTTTATCTGAATAAAAAATACGGTTCATTTGAAAGAACACACTTCCCGATGACAAATATTATTGAAACTCAGTCATATAAGGATTTTAAGTTAGAAATATTAAAAATATTTTTGTTATTAATGGTTATTGGCGGAATTTATTTGTGGATTGGTTCGCCTTATGAAACGACTTTGAATTTGATAAATAAGGGTAAATATTCTGATGCTATAAAGATGACAACACTATGGTCAAAAATTTTGCCTGTTGATGCACAGTGGTATTCGTTGCGCGGTTATGCAAAATTTTATGACGGAGACTATAAAGGTGCGATAGAAGATTATGACAAGGCTTATATTCTCAAAAATAATGAATACAAGAGCATGAGTTTTGATAATAAAATTTATATCAAATATATTTTAAACGATTATGAATCTGCAATAGATGATTTTGACAATGAAATCAAAAAGACCAAAGATGACGGAGAAAGAGATTCTTTGCTTTGGGATAAGGCACAGTTTTTATACAATATTGGCGAATACAAAAACGCTCTAAAAATTTACGATGAACTTATAAAAAAATCCGAAGATGACAGAGTATATCTTGTTGAAAATCGTCTTTACTATGAAAGAGCGCAGGTTTACAGAAGCCTTGGCAGGGAAAAAGAGGCTTTATCCGATGAACAAAAGGCACAGGAACTTGATCTTGATATAGAATATCAGACTTCTATACCTGAACCTGTTTTGATTTTGGAAGAAGCATAGATTTAATAATGTAAATAAATGATGATTTTTTTAGCAGAATTATTATAATATTTGTATGAGAAAGTGCGCACTTTTTTGGGTAATATTATCATTAGTTCTTGTTGCAGGCAGCAGTTGTTTTGCAAAAGATAAACTTCCGCCGGGACAGGGTTATGTCGGCTCTTTGCCTGTTTTGACCAGAAATTACGGTTCAAATGAAGAAGCAACGGATAAAACTCCTGCTTCTGTTTCTCCAATTCCGTCAAAGGATTTTAATTCCGAACGAGAAATCAAGCCTGCGCCGATTGAAGATCCGTCATTTGTAAATATTATTTTGAAAACCGACAAAACTTCTAAATATGCGAATGACCTGAATGAATTTATTCCGTTGTTGGAAGAAATTTACGATATGCTTGATGAAAATAAAAATGTTCAGATTTTTAACGCAAAAGTTTTTTATTTTAATAAGAGTGTGGATTATTTCAGAGATAAGTATGCCGGAAAACCGGAAAGCCAATTTGTTTCGTATAAAAGACTGTTAGAGTTAAATACTCATTCCCGTTCGATTTCGCAGTTGCGAATGGAAGCGGAAAAATATAATCCGTATTTGTCTTACGGCAGTGAGGGTTATATTTACAACCCTAATAACCTGAGAGAGCAAATGGGTTATCTTAAAAACGAAATAAGACAAACTATCCTGCTTTTGAGAGAATCAAATTAATTAGCAATTTTTAATCAGGCATGTATTCAAGCAAATCTGATACTTTGCAATTAAAATATTTGCATAGTTTATTAATCGTATTTAAACTAATATTCAAATTTTTTGAATTTCTTAACTTTGAAATTGTTGAACTACCTAATCCTGTTTGTTTTGAAATTTCTTCCGCAGTAGTCTTATTTTACCAAATCAAATCATCTAACTTAATAATTATCATAACTTAATCTTGTTGCTCTTTTTTGTATCCGCATTTGATACTTGAACAGGTTATAACTTCACCGCTTTTGAGGGTTTTCTTGACCAAAAGTTCCCCGCATTGAGGACATTTTTCGCCTGTCGGTTCGTTCCACAGTACAAAATTACAATCAGGGTATTTGTCGCATCCGTAAAATACCGTTCCTCGTTTTGATTTTCTTTCTACTATCGTTCCTTTCCCGCATTTTGGACAAGTGACGCCGGTTGATTTGCGGTATGGTTTTCTAAAACCGCAATCAGGTGAGGTACATTCAAGGTATTTTCCGTATGGCCCGATTTTAAAGACCATATCAGAACCGCATTTTTCGCATTTTTCTTCACAAATTTCCTGCGGTTTTGCTTCGCCGTTTTCGTCAGTATCGTTTTCTAATTCCTGTAAAACATTCAAAGACATTGCCGTTTTACATTCAGGATAACCGCTGCAACCCAAAAATTGCGAACCTGTTTTGCTTGAACGCAAAACCATTGGTTTGCCGCAATTCGGGCATTTAATATTACTTGATACCGTCACTCTTTGCGCCGTTTGCATTACTTTGTTAACTTCATCCATAAACGGAGCATAAAAATCTTTTAAAACCTTTACCCAATCAACCTTTTTATCGGCAATTTCGTCTAACTTTGCTTCCATGCCTGCCGTAAATTTATAATCCATAATGTCTGAAAATTCGGCAACTAACTGTTTTGAAACCGCACGACCTAAAAGTGTCGGGAAAAGTGCTTTGTTCTTCTTTTCAACATATTTTCTTGTTTGAATTACGGTGATAATCGTTGCATAAGTCGAAGGACGACCGATTCCGTATTCTTCTAATGCTTTGACTAATGATGCTTCATTGTATCTTGGCGGCGGTTGGGTGAAGTGTTGTTTTGGCTCAACTTTTTTACATACAACCTTATCACCTTTGTCTAAATCAGGAATTTTTGCATCGGCTTCTTTGCCTTCTTCTTCCTCGTCATCATTGTAAAGTGTTAAAAACCCGTCAAACATGACCTTGCTTGTTCCTGCTTTGAGGGTGTAATCGCCTGCATCAATTTCTATTGATTTGTTTGCAATTTCGGCAGGTGCCATCTGTGAAGACATGAATTTTTCCCAAATAAGTTTATAAAGTTTGTATTGGTCATTATCAAGATATTTTTTTATGCTGTCAGGTGTTCTTTCAGGATATGCGGGACGAATTGCTTCGTGTGCGTCCTGAACATTTTGTTTGCCTTTTGCATAAATATTGGCTTCTTTTGGGTAATATTTTTCACCGTAGTTTTGCAAAATAAAATCGTGAGCCATATTTTGCGCATCATCTGATACACGAACAGAGTCGGTTCTCATATAAGTAATCAAACCGACAGGTGCGCCGTCAATTTCAACCCCTTCATAGAGTTTTTGGGCAACCTGCATGGTTTTTGAAACCCCGAAACCGAGTTTTGAACTTGCCGCACGCTGCATTGTTGAAGTGATAAACGGTGCGGTCGGTTTTCTTTTTATTGTCTTTTTGGTAACTTTTGAAACTTCATACTGCGTTGTAGGATTTGTCAGGTAATCAACGATTTTTTGTGCTTCTTCCTGATTTTTTACAGTCTTTTCAACAGATTTACCTTTGATTTTTGAAAGTTCCGCTTCAAACTGCTTGCCTTCTTTCTCAAGATTTGCATGAATTGACCAGTATTCCTGAGGTTTAAATGCTTCAATTTCTTCTTCTCTTTCGCAAATCATACGCAGTGCAACAGATTGAACTCTGCCTGCCGAAAGTTTACGGTTGCCCATTTCTTTCCACAAAACAGGGGATAATTTGTAACCCACAAGTTTATCTAAAATTTGTCTTGTCTGCTGTGCTTTAACCATATCCATATCAATTCCGCGCGGATTTTCAACGGAATGTTTAACTGCTTTTGGGGTGATTTCGTTAAAGACTATACGATAAATTTTTTCATCAGGCACTTTCAAAATCTGACGAACATGCCATGCGATTGCCTCTCCTTCGCGGTCGGGGTCGGATGCGAGGTATATTTTGCCTGCTTTTTTTGCCAAGTCATTGAGTTTGCGGACAACCTGTTGTTTGCCGGGGATAATCTCAAATTTCATCTCAAAATTTTTATTTACATCAAAGCCCAAATTCTCTGTCGCAGGGTCTTTTGTCGGCAAATTGCGTACATGCCCGTAACTTGCTTCTATCTGAAAACTGTCGCCTAATATTTTTTTTATTGTTTTTGATTTTGCCGGTGACTCGACTATTACTAATGATTTTTCCTGTGCTGCCATTTTATTCCTTATAAAAAATTATTCTTCATATCCCCTCGCCCTTGGAGAGAGGACTTATTTAAAACGCTTTATATCTATCCCCGCCTACTTGTTTTATTATGCCTTTTAGTTCCATTGTTGTCAAGTTCATAAGCAAATTATCAAAACTTAAACCGGTTAGAGAAAGCAATTCATCTACTCCTCGCTCCTCTATTTTGACATATTCATAAATTTTTTCCTCATCAGGTGTCAAAGTCGGCAGAGTCAATTGGGTCTGAACTTCCTTTTTAATCTCCCATCCCAATGCATCAAGAATATCATTGCTTTCAGTTACCATAGTTGCACCGTTTTTGAGAAGTTTATAAATCCCTTGTGTATTCGGATTAGAAATTTCTCCGGGGATACACATCAACTCTCTGCCCTGCTCAAGTGTGAGGTTTGCGGTAATCAATGCACCGCTTTGAATACCTGCTTCTGCTACTAATGTGCCGTAACTTAGCCCTGACACAATTCTGTTTCTCTGCGGAAATCTGAATTTTATCGGCTCAAAACTCGGATAATATTCGGTTACGACTGCCCCGTAGCCGTTTTCTATATTTTCATAAAGAGTTTTATTTTGTGTCGGATAAATATAATCAAAACCGCTTGCAATAACTCCGATAGTTTTTAAATTATTTTCAATGGCTGATGTGTGTGCAACAGTATCTATCCCTGATGCTAAGCCTGAAACGATACAAATATCTGTATTCCCAAGACCTGAAATTATATTTTTCAAATTGTTTCTTGAGTTTGTACTCGCCTTTCTTGAACCAACAACGGCTAAAGTTTTATCAAGATTACAATCAAAAAGTTTTCCTTTATAATATAATACCGCAGGGGGATTTTCAATATTTTTAAGCATTTTAGGATAATTTTCATCCTCGAGCGTTAGAAAATTTATTCCTTTTGATTCAACATTTGCAAAAACTTTATCAATATCAACTTTATCTCTTAATTTTATAAAATTTTGAGCCTGTTTAACAGATAACCCGTCAATATTTTCAAGTTCCTTTGCTTCAGAATTAAAAGCTTTTTCAATATCGCCAAAATAATCGTACAGCCTTTTTATAAAACGACTGTCAATTTGCTCTATTGATGAAAATGCTATCCAGTATTTGTAATTCATTTCTACTTAATTCGTTCAATAATTTTTTTAATATTTTCTTTTTCTTCATCAGGAATATCCATACTCAGATAATCTTCAAAATATTCAACGGCATCTTGATTATCCCCTCTTGCCATATATAAAATTGCGGCTTTTTTATACGCTACGGCAAGTTTATTGTTTCTTGCAATTGCTTTTAAAAAGTTTGAAAGCGCCTTGTCTATTTCGTCATTTGCCTGATATGCTTCTCCCAAATAATAGTAAATCCATTCGTTTTCGTCTTTGTATTCAAGAATGTTTTCAAAATTTTCTATTGCACTGTCATAATTGCCAAGTTCAAAATATACTCTGCCCAAATCGTAATATGCATCATAGTTGTCCGGTTGTTTGTCCAGAATATATTCAAGTTCATCTATAGCCAAATCCCTTTTTGAATCTTCCATATAAAATCTTGCAAGATAATGTCTGAATATCAAATCATCAGGCAAATTGTCTATCGCATAAGACAAAATATTTATACCTTCTGCGTATCTTTGCTGTCTGTAATAAATATCCACAAGGTTAATATAAGTTTGCGGAATACGGGAATTGAGTTCAATACTTTTGAGGTAATTTTTTTCTGCTTTGTCATCATTACCCACATTTGCATAACATAAGCCTAAATTGTTATAAACTTCGGCATTTGTAATATCTGTTTCCAAAACGGCGGTAAATAAATTAATTGCACCGTTCCAGTCTTTGTTTTTAAAACATTCTATCGCTTTATCTATTTTTTCCATCTCTACTACCTTCACCTGAGTTGGGGCAAAATATTATAATCCTAATGTTACATTATCGCCGGAATTTGAACCGATATTTTTAATAACAGTTCTTGTGTTGCCTGTTGCATCAAAAGTTTTTGGTTTCATTGTCATTTTAATTCTATCGGCAAATATTGTTCTTACTCCCTGAGTGATGCTTGAACGACCTATAAAGTTTGCTTCATTCGGCTTTCCGTTTGGTCCCGGGTAGAGAGTAACTTTTGGACCGGCAGCATAATAATCGTCATACCAAATTCTTACATTTGTGCTTGCGTTAAATGTCCCTCTTTTTTGGTTATATTGCTGCATTCCGGATTTTAAAACCATTTTTGTTCCGTCATCTGTGTAAACGGTTGAAGTCGTATTCCCTGTCGCTGTGATATTTTCTGTTGTTGCATCATAAACAAGTCTGTCTGCAAGTGTTTCATTGTTATCCTGTTTAACTCTTGCATTACCAATTAAGACAAGTTTTTTCAAATCTCCGTTTTTATCGGTTGTTATTTCTGCGGCATTTGAATAAGATTCTAAGTCTTTATATAGCATTGTAACTGTACCTGTTGCGGTCATGACACCCGTTTTGGTGTTATATTCCTGAGCATCGGCATTTATTACAACAACGGGAGTTTTTCCGTTAAATACAACTGATTGCGTATCACCTTCCGCTTTAATAATCTTTGTAATTAAGGAAACTTTTAAAATATTTGCTTTTACTTCTCTTTTTTTATTTTTCTTTATTTCAAAAGCATAAGGTTTGTCATAAAAAGTTGCAGTATCAAGTTTTTGGCCTCCGACAATGTTAACATCGGCTTTGTCTCCGACAACTTTTAAGTCATCAATGGTAACTTTTACATCTCCGTCAAATTTTATTTTGTTCTCTTCTTCTTTATAAGTTTGAGATTTTGATTCAATAACCAAATCCGATGCCTGAACCGCTATCCCTGTAATCAGCAATATTCCTATAATAAATGATAAAATCTTTTTCATATTATTTTTTATCCTCATAAACTTTTGAAACAGTGTTTCCTATTATTTTAAAATCCTCATAATTCGGACTGATAATTATTTTATCCGCCGTTGAAATTAGTGAATTATCTTTTCTGACTTTTATGTGTCCTTCTGCAACAATAGGGTCGCTTGAACTGACATAAGTCAGTTTGTCCGCATTAAGTGTAATTCCGCCCTCTATTGCAATAAATGTATCTTCATAAAGAGTTATAACTTTAGATTCTGAATTATAAGTGCCTTTAGAAGACTTCAGACTCATTGTTACTTTATTATCTTTGTAAAAATTTGCAAGTACCCCGTTAAGTTGTGCAATTCCGCTATTACCGTCCCAATGTCCCGTATCTCCGTATACTTCCCAATATTTTGTATCATTTTTGGTTTCGGTTAAAATTATCCCTTTAACTACGGCTTCTTGCTGTGGTTGTTTATTATCCGAAATTTGGCGTTTGAAATCATGCGTGATAAGTTTTGCCGTTGCAAAAGCCCAAAGAAGGACTCCTGTAAGAGCAAGCGCAATCATAAGATACACTCTTTTTTTCTTTGATAATTGCTTGAAATCCATACCAAAGATATTAACACAAAATAAAACTGATGTCGATTTTTTATTACAAATTCTGTAGAGCGTTCTTGCTGCTTTCCATACTCTCTTTAAGCATTTTCTTAACTATATCGCCCTGAGTATCAAGCATTTTGCAGACGGTTTCAATATTTCTTACTTTGGTTGAAAGGATAACATCGGCATTGGTTGTAATATTCCCCGTAATATTTTGGTATGCTGCTAATGCTGCAGAAGTTGTACCCTGCATCAAGTTACCTAAAACTGTTGTACCGGCTCCATAAACCCCCAAATACGGAGATATTGCCGTTAATAACCCGCCAAAACCGGAAATTGTGCTCGCAACAGGCATAACAACATTGGAAGAAATTCTGCCTAAGCCGCTGCTTGTACCAATACCGTACGCTGCTGCGCTTGCAATATCAGCGACTCCCGCAACATTTGATGCATAACCAGTTGCGGTTCCGCTTGTAGAAAAACCGTTGCTGCCCCAACCGTTTAATATACTTGATGCTCCGCCTGTTGCCAAGCCGTAAACTGATGAAACAGATGCCGCACCACCAGGGAAACCTGAATAGTTATAAAGCGAATCCACACCGTATGCCGTACCGGTATTGCCTTTTGAATAATATGAAGTCCCGGGGACATTCATTGTTTCAGACCCGCCAAATACGGTTGCAAATGATGATGGCGCAAGTAAACTTGCCATGTTATAAATCAGATTTCCGCAAGATTCAAAACCTGAACCTGTTCCGCTTCCTGATACGGTCAAATCTCTTAACCTGTCATAAGTTTCCCATAATACGGCTTTAGCATCACCGCTTGCACTACTTAATCTGTTTGCAATAACCAATTCGCTATCATATCTGTACGACATAAAAAACCTCTTATAATCTTAATTATACTAACTTTCAAATGTTTTGAATGTGCCTTCGATGTTTTTGGAGATAACCTTGTGTACGGCATCCATTTCTGTTTGAAGGGCATTTTGTTCTGTATCAAGTTGTTTCAGACGAAGTTCGAGCGTTCTGTCCTCTGTCTGAATTTGTTCTGTTCTTGCATTTATATCCTGAACTCTTTTTTCATATATTTGTTTTTGATAATAGTATTCATTCATTGCATCGTTGTATGCGGCATCATCAGTTTGTGTTGATGTTGTTAAGTCATAAACGGCACTTGATTTTTCAAGTTGAATAGTTGTTGCTCTCCCGCTTGAATCGTATTCAACTACTGCATACTTTGACAATGTTTGTTTTACAAATTGATTCGTTGAATAATACGAATGTAGGGGTTCATCAGGATTATTTATACAATATTCGAGTGTATCAACCGCTTGAGGAACCGCACATCCTTCTTGTCCGTCAACTACAAAGTTCATGTTATTTTGTCCGTCTTTCCACATATGGATATGCGCATAGGCGGAAGCATCCTTACTTGGATCTTGTGTAGGATCCGGATTTATTTTGTTCCATTCCTTTGCTACCGTGCTATCAGGCCAATCCGTAACGATTTGCTGCAACGCAACAATATATGTAGCCCAGTCATCACTTTCCGGATCACAACTACCCATAGATTTTAATTTGCGGGTACCAACCATATAGTATGGATCCCCTTCTGAGGGTTCGGTAACATGCTGTACCTGAGGTTTTGAATTGGTATTTCTTATACCTTTATATTCAATGACATCAGCAGTATAAGTTACATAAGAGTTATATGTGATTCCATCGTCGGGATCATAATAATCTGCTGCTTGAATATCGGTTATGGTTTTAGTGCTGTCTCCGATATTAAATGTATATTTTGTCTTGGTAAAATCGGTAGTACTTGGAGGAACAGGAACATCCATCTGATATAATCTGTTCCAAAGTTCCGAACTCTGGTTAGACAATGCGGTTCTTGCCTGGTTAATTTGTTGTCCTTCATATTCAACATTTGTTTTTCTTGCGGCAAGTGAAATCCATCTTGCTTGTGATGCGGCCATGCCCATATTTACTACCTCTTTCTTATTTTATATTTCTGCCTGCAAACTTTTTTTAATTATTTTTTTTCAAAAGTCAACAAGTCCTATATCGATTATACGGAAATTATTTTGTTTTATATATATTTACCGCTAAAAATCGACTGTTTGGAGGATTTTTGTGCAATTAATTCATCCAAACGGATTTTTAATCTTTACATATTTAATATTTTTCTGATAATATATATTCGAAATTGAATTATTATTGAAAGGTTTACAATGAAATTTTCTTCGGCTTTTAAAGTAGGTTTACTTACCGTAATCGCATTATGTTTACTTGTTGGTACTGTCCTCAAGGTTAAGGGCAGAGCGTTTTCATCCGCAGACAGAATAGAAATCCAGTTCAAAGATGTTAATGGTTTAAGAGCGGGCGCCGGTGTTCAGATGATGGGTTTGAAGGTCGGACAGGTAGAAGAAATTACCCCTGTTGTAAAAGATGAAAACAGTTATGTAAAAGTCAGATTTGTTATAACAAATCCTGATGTTGATATCCCGAAGGCATCATCCTTTTCTATTCAATCTTCAGGTATAATCGGTGAATTATTTTTAGAAATTACTCCGCCGAAAATAAAAACAATCTTTATTCCTATGACTAAAAAGGATTTGCTTTATAAAAATGACAAAGTTCAAATGAAACTGAGCGGGAAGTACTATGATGTCGGTCTTATAAAAAGTGTAGAAGTAATACCGAGAGATTCAGTTCCTTATAATTATAAAAATAATATTCCGACAGCTTATGCATATAAAGTAGAATATTTTATTAACATGCCGGGGCTTGTATTGCCCGAATTTTTGCGAGGAAGCGCAGAAAGGGACAAAAACACTTACAAGTTAAGACTTGTTGCTTTTGACGGAACTCCTTTGCTTTATCCGAAACAGGAATCTCCATATACAATTCTTGAGCCTATGAGATTGTCCGATTTTATGGATTGGCAGTATAAAGCGGCTGAAACTTTGACAGAAACAAATAAAAAACTTAATGATATTTTGACAGACAAAGTAATAGATGATTTAAAACTTACTATTGCTAACATGAATAAATTGAGTGCAAGGTCAACCGAGACATTAGACAAAGTTGATAATCTGCTTGATTCTTCAAAAGAGGATATAAACAGGTTGCTTGATATGACACAACAGGCAACAAATGATTTTTCAAAACTCTCTGCTAATATCAATAACCTGATAGGTGACCCGAAATTCAAGTCAACGGTTGTGTCTGCGGCAGATTCAGTAGGAAAATTATCAAAGAATTTGAACAAAATTATGGATGCTGCTGATGCTGAACAAACAGGTAAAAATATCAAAATTATTACAAATAACCTTGCTCAAATCAGTGAGAGTGTCAATGCAATGACAAGTGACGGAAAACTCAAAGCCGAACTTGCATCTGCAATTACGAACATAACAACAAACAGCAGGTTTCGGATTTGAAAATTATTGTTGATGATACCGTATGTATTACAGAGAACCTCAAGAAATTCTCCGAAAAATTGAATAAGAGATTCTTATTGTTCAGATTGTTATTCTAAAATCATGAATATAAAAACAAAAATTACAAATTTACACTATACACGAAATCCAAAGGGAATGTTATTTGAAATACTGAAGTTTTGTTCGTATTTTTACGGAATAGGCGCACATTTCAAAAACTTTATGTATGACAAAAAAATTATCCGTCCCAAAAAGGTTAATGCATTTGTAATTTCTGTCGGGAATATGACAACTGGCGGAGTGGGTAAAACTCCTGTAGTATCTGAAATTGCAAAATATTTTATTTCAAAAAACAAAAAAGTCGCTATTGTTTCAAGAGGTTACGGCGGAAAGTTAAATAACAAAAATATCAATATGATATCTGACGGCAAAAATATTTTCTTTGAAGCGCAAGATAGCGGGGATGAACCTCTTTGGCTTGCGCAAAATACCCCAGGGTGTATGGTATTCACTTGCAGAAATCGTTATTTGGCTTCAAAATTTGCGGTTGAAAAATACGGAGTGGAAATAATCATTCTTGATGACGGTTTTCAGCACAGAAAACTACACAGAGATTTAGACCTTGTACTAATGGATAGCGTAAAAGGTTTTGGCAATGAAAACCTGCTTCCTGCCGGCCCGTTAAGGGAAGGCGCAGAAGCACTTGACCGTATTGATAAACTTATTGTCGTAAGTAAGAGTGTAAAGCATGAACTTGCTAAAAAAATTGCAAAAATCATGAATAAAAGGTTGAAATTGCCGACACAGGTTTGTTATACCGAACCTGACTATGTTTATAACATTAAAACAGGTCAAAGGCTTATGGATGGTATGGATGCGACTGCTATTTGTGCTATAGGTCAGCCTCAGCAATTTTATGATTTTCTTTCGGATTTCAATATTGTAAAAACTCTTACATTTGACGATCATCATCAGTATAAACCGTCTGATATTATTGATATTACGGGTAATATTATTACTACAGAAAAAGATGCGGTTAAACTCGAACGCTTTGATATGGATAATATTTATGCCCTCAAATTAAAAACAAAAATAAATGTTGAGGAACTGCTAAAATAATGGTTGATATTGATAAAGTCGTTGCAACCCTGAAAAAAGCAAAACAACCTCAAAGTGAGTTTGTAAAACTTATGGACTCTTTTAAAGATCCATATCTTGTCTTAATTGCTTGTATTTTGAGCCTGAGAACAAATGACAGAACGACTTATCCCGCAACATTGAGAATGTTGAAACTTGCAAAAACACCGCAGGAAATGATGAGGGTTAATGTGGAAGATTTATCTAAAGCAATTTATCCTGTCGGCTTCTATAAAAATAAGGCAGGACAGATAATAGAACTTTCAAAAATTCTTGTTGAAAAATATGACGGGAAAGTTCCATGCGATATAGAAGAACTTTGCAAATTCAGAGGAGTTGGCAGAAAAACGGCTAATCTCGTTTTATCGGAAGGCTTTAATGAACCTGCTATATGTGTTGATGTTCATGTTCACAGAATTTTTAATCGCCTCGGATATTTAAAGACAAAGAACCCTGAAGAAACAGAATTTACATTAAGAGAAAAATTACCGAAAAAATATTGGATTCCTATTAATTCTCTGCTCGTTACTCACGGACAAAATGTATGCAAACCGTTAAAACCCTTGTGTGACAAGTGCCCTGTTGAAAAATATTGCGATAAAGTATTATAAATGTTATAATAATCCATAAATCGGAGGGTTATTATGATTTCTTATATGATATGTGTTTGTCTTGTAGTTTGGCTTGCGGTTATCCAAAATCAGGTCAGTGATTTGTCTGCAAGTGTAGAAAAGATTAAAAAATATTTTTGGGAACAAAAATCACTTGGATTACCTGAGTCTAAGGAACAAACTTCTTCTCCTGCGCAGATGCCTGTATCTGAAATGCCTTCTGAATCTATACAAGATGTTACACCTGAACCTCAACCTGAGCAAACTTATCAGGAATCTTCTCCGACATTTGAAATTCAGGATAAAATTCAGGAAAGTTTTGATATACAAAAGGCTTTGCTTGGAAATATTTTCAATAAAATTGGTGCAATTGCCATTATTGTTGCCTTGATTATATTTATAAAACTTGTTTCACCATATATTGTTATAACTCCGCTTATGAAAGTAATATTTGCTTATTTTGCAGGATTAGGGCTTGTTGGCGGAGGTTTTTATCTGCACAGAAAAGAAAATCTGAAAAATTATGCAGAAGTTATGCTTGGAACAGGATTTGCGGATTTATTCATAACAACTTTTTGTGCATACACAATATTCGATTTTCTGAATACTCCGACTGTAATTGCAATAGGCACCGTTCTTTTGATTGTAACTTATCTGGTTGCGGATAAAATGAAAACTCTTTCTATGCTTATTATCGGGTTAATCGGTGCGTATCTTACCCCGTTTTGTGCAAAAGCGGGAACTCATGCTGTTCTGTCTTATGTAATTTTTATAAATATGTTGTCAGTGATATTTACAATGAGGAATAAAAGCACAAATTGGGTGAATATTATTAATTTGTTTATGTCAATGTTGGTGTTCCTTTGCTATTCTTACGGCAGTACTATGAGTATTGTTTATCCTTTAATTTTGTGGGGAACTTATATAATTTATGATGTTCTGCGCGAAAAAGATAACGATATAGATAATGTTGTATGTTATATAAATTACGGAATTTTGACATTGTTTTCAGTAATTATATTCAAAGATGCATATAATTATCTTGCAATTTTACTTGGTGTAACGGCATTGTGTTATTTTGGTTTATCATTTTATTCAAGAAAACTTGAAAACAATTTATACAGATTTTATGAATATTCGGCAATTGTGAATGTTTGGCTTGTGGTATTTTTCCTTTTAAATACTTTTCAAAGTGCAATTGCTTGGTCAATTTTGGCTTTGGGAATTACATATATTGTTCAAAGGTTTGATGCAAAACATTTAAAAGGCGGGCTTATTTGGTATTATTCAACCGCAACTATTGCTGTTTTGAGTGCAAAATACTCGGGCGAAAATTGTCTTATAACCGCTTATACTCCGATATTTAATGTCAGAACACTTCTTTTTGCGTTTCCTGTTTTGTCGATGATTACTTCTGCATTTGTTTTCAAGAAGAATAATATTAAGATGTATAAATTGCTTTTGTTCAGCGGTTTGTCGCTTGGTTATGTTTATCTGACAGGAGAAATAAATTCTATCTTGTCACAGACTGCAAAAGATAGTGACATGCTTGATTTTAACAGAGGTATGATAAATATAATAATCGGTTTTGTTTATGCTCTTAATACAAAACGACTTGGAAAAACTAATGATTCAAAACTCTTTGATATTGCAGGATTTATAATGTTCGGGATATCATTGTTGGCTTTGATGATTTGTTCATATTTTTATTACGGTTCTTATATTGTACTGTTTAATATGAAGGTTTGTGCTTTTGCACTTGGCATTGCTGCGTGCTTTATATTCTCAAAATGGGATAATACGGATATTTACAAGTATCTTGCTATAATTTTGGGGTTTTTGATTTGCCATAGCGAAAGTAATCAGATTTATGCACAAAATAAAGGCATGGAATATGTTATATCCCTTTCCTGGGTTTTGTATTCAGGAATTACAACTATTGCCGGAATATTAAGAAACAAAAAATACCTTATCAATACAGGTATTGCGCTAATTATACTTTCAATTTTGAGGATATTTATATATGACCTTGCGCATGTTGAAGCAATATTCAAACTTATTGCCTTTTTAGCACTTGGCATAATATTAATGCTTGTTTCTTATATTTACACAACTCATAAAAACAAGCAGTAGCAACTGTATATATGGTATAGAAAATATTGCAAGAAAATATTTTTGAGTTAAAATATTCTATGAAAAAGAGAGATATAAGGGAATTATGTATGAAACAGAAGTATGAAAATATTTTTACGTTGCTTGAAGAAACTACTATAAAAAATCAGAAAAAAGTTGCTTTGGGTATGAAGAACCTTTGGGGATGGAGTGAATTTACATACAAAGGCTTGAGCCTTCTGGCTGAAAGATTAGGGGCTTATTTAATAAATGATTTACAAATCCCAAAGGGTGAAAAACTTGCAATATTATCAGAATCTTTGCCTGAATACGGTGTTTGTGTGTTTGGGTCTGTCTTGGCAGGTTTGACTATTGTTCCGTTGGATAACAAATTAACGATTTATGAATTGACATCAATTCTTTCAAGTTGTGAGCCTACTGTTTTGATGTGTTCAAGCAAAAATTTTGCAAAAGCAAAAGAATTGCAGGATAAGATTCCGTCAATAAAACATATAATTTTAATGGAAGCTTGCGAACATGAAAGCAAAGATACTCCGAGTTTGTATTCAATTCCTGCTAATTATAGCGCAAAATGGCGCAGACGCCCTTTGCATGACACCGCTTTGATTATTTATACATCCGGTACAACAGGCGCACCAAAAGGGGTTCAGACGACTTATAAAAATATGCTTGCGCAAATGTATGGCATGAGAAAAATTTTAAAAAGCATGATGCCTAAAAATAAAGAGATGCGTTTATTATCAATCTTGCCGATGAATCATTTGTTTGAACTGACTGTCGGATTTTTTACAATGCTTACACATGGCTATTCAGTTTACTATACAAGCAGTTTGAAACCGAAAGATTGTCTTGATATTATGCAGGAGAAAAAAATCAGATTTATGGTTACTGTTCCTGCGTTTTTAAAACTTTTGAAATCGCATTTTGAATCTGAAATAAATAAAAAATCTCCAATGTATAAATTTATGTATAATTTCAAATATCATTTGGCAAAATTCATGCCGTTTACAATAAGACGCTTGATGTTCAGAACTATTCACAGATTGTACGGCAGACATTTTTACGGCTATATTTCAGGTGGTGCGCCGTTAGATCCTATTGTAGGAGCATGGTTTAAAAGAATCGGTGTAAGAATATTCCAAGGGTATGGTTTATCGGAAACAAGTCCTGTTGTTTCAATGTGTTATAATCCAAATCAGGATAATACCCGTTCTGTTGGTCCTATTTTGGATTCTTATGATGCAAAAATTGACCCTGACACAGGCGAATTGCTTGTCAAAGGTCCTTCTGTAATGAAAGGTTATTACGGCCGACAGGATCTGACAGACGAAGTTTTAGAACCGGAAGGCTGGTTCCATACAGGTGATATTGCAGAAATTCGTAACGGACTTTTGTATATCACAGGCAGAATTAAAAATATGATAGTTTTATCAGGCGGTAAAAAAGTATTTCCTGAAGAAGTTGAAACTGTAATGGCGCAAAGTGATAATTTCTCGGAAGTTTGCGTAGTCGGTATGCCAAAATCAGGCGGGGAAAAAGACGGATGTGAAGAAATTGTTGCAGTAATTGTTCCAAGTGCAGAA
>Ga0310695_10008119_pt1 | contig 16401 bp, 14 predicted proteins | sample RumenRJG_04DNA_FD_203882 | JGI IMG/M metagenome (GOLD analysis project Ga0310695, IMG submission 203882) | Bovine rumen microbial communities from Lethbridge, Alberta, Canada - RJG_04 (v2) (version 2) | ecosystem: Host-associated > Mammals > Digestive system > Stomach > Rumen | place: Canada...
TTAGACTTACAGGCTATCACCGCTCAGCATGGTGATGAATACAAGGCAGCGGTTAATCGTGTGATTGATTCTGGCTGGTTCCTTCAGGGAAACGAGAATAAGCAGTTTGAGGCAGACTATGCTAAGTATATTGGTACAGAGCATTGCGTTGCTGTGGCCAACGGTTTGGATGCCCTCTATCTGCTGATGAGAGGTTACAAAGAAATGGGATTAATGCAGAATGGTGATGAAATCATTGTTCCGGCAAACACCTATATTGCTACCATCCTTTCCATAACAAAGAACAACCTTGTTCCTGTTCTTGTAGAGCCTACTTGGGAGCATCTGGAGATTGATATTGACAAGATTGAGGAAGCTATTACCCCCAAGACCAAAGGAGTGATGATCGTTCACCTTTATGGTCGTATTGCTTATAATGACAAACTGGGAGAGATTTGCAAAAAGCATGGTTTGAAACTGATGGAGGACTGTGCTCAAAGTCATGGTTGTGCATGGAAGGGTGTAAAGACAGGTGCTCTTGGTGATGCAGCAGCTCATAGTTTCTATCCTGGCAAGAATCTGGGTGCTTTTGGTGATGCCGGAGCTGTTACCACAAATGATGCAGAGTTGGCTTCCGTGATTCGTGCTTTGGCCAACTATGGTAGCCAGAAGAAGTATGTCTTTAAGTACGTGGGAATGAACAGCCGCATGTCTGAACCTGATGCCGCTGTGTTGGATGTGAAGTTGAAGTATCTGGCTGAGGACAATAAGAAGCGTCAGGAATTGGCAGCTTATTATTATGAGCATATCAACAATCCGTTGATTACACTCCCTGCTCGAATTTCTGATGAGAACAATGTCTATCATCAGTTCCCGATTTTATGCGAACGTCGTGATGAATTGCAGGAGTATTTGAAGGAGAATGGAATCCAGACCTTGATCCATTATCCAATTCCACCTCACAAACAGGAATGTTATAAGGATTGGAATGACAGGAGTTATCCTATCACGGAGAAGATTCATGAGCAGGAGTTAAGTATACCTATGAATCAGGTGATTTCAGCATCTGAGGCAAAGGAAGTAGTAAGCGTACTTAATAGTTTTAAATAACATGATGAACTTTTGTACATTATTTGATTCAGGGTATCTTGTAAAGGGCCTTGCTCTATATTTATCCCTAGAGAAAGTTTCGGATGATTTTCATCTTTATGTTATGGCATTTGATCAAGAGTGTTATGACAAACTAAAGGAAATGAATTTCTCACATTTGACGGTGGAATTATGGGAAGAATGGGAAACTCCGGAAATTAAAGCCGTAAAGGGTGACCGTAATAGAGCAGAATATTGCTGGACTTGTGGGCCTTCAGTGATTTATCATTTCTTGAAACATTACTCCCTTCCGAATATTACATATTTAGATTCTGATTTATTTTTCTTAGGGAATCCAAAGATTGCCTTTGATGAAATCGGTACTAATTCTGTGGCTATTACGGAACAAGGTATTTCTGAAAAGGCAGAAAAGATGTATGGTAAATACTGCGTTCAGTTCATGTTTTTCCGAAATGATGAAGATGGGATTGCGGCACTTTCCTGGTGGAGAGATTCATGTGTTGATTGGTGCTACCAAAGGTTTGAAGAAGATAGATTTGGCGACCAAAAGTATTTGGATAAGTTCCCTGCAAAATTCAATAATGTTTATGTAATACAAAATCCTGGCGTAGGTATTGCGCCTTGGAACATGAATCGATATTCATATAAAGAGGAAGGTAGAGTTTTAATTAAAAATGGTAAAGAATACCCTATAGTGTTCTTCCACATGCATGCAATTAAATCTGTTGTTGAAGGCGACTGTTTAGTTCTTCGCTCTTCAGATGCAATAATCAACAAAAAACAAGAAAAGTATTTCTTTGAATTATATGCTGAATTAACGGCAAAGATAATAAACGACAATTTTAAAGGTGAAATAGCAAAAGTAAGAGTACAAGGTATTGCAAGTTGGAGATGTTTAGAATTAAAATTGCGAGGTCTTCTTAATAAGAACAAGGCTTTAAGAAATCTCTATCATCGAATCTTTGGGATTACTGAACATGGAGCGGGAACACGGTTTAATTGATCTTTTATAGCCATAATCTATAATATCGATAGTGTGCGCTTTAGAATAGAAGAAAAAAGCTCAAATCAAAGAGAATGATGAATAATAGTCCATTTATTGAACAGGATAAGACTAAAATAGCTCTTGTTGTCGTTGGTTATAACAGGTTGAATTCGATAGCTCGTCTATTGAGTTCACTTTCTCGTGCTTATTATGATACTGATGTTCCTCTTGTTATCAGCATTGATGCAAGTGGTTGTCAGCCTTTATACGACTATGTAAATGAATTCAATTGGGAACATGGCAGGAAGTATGTCCTTATTAAAGAGAAACGTATGGGTTTGAGGGATCATATTCTTTCTTGTGGCGATTTGACACAGTATTTTAAAGCGGTTGTAATCCTGGAAGATGATATATTTGTAAGTGAATACTTTTACGACTATGTTCAAAGTGCAGTCAATAAGTATGGCGATGATTCAAAAGTGGGTGGTATTTCGTTGTTTCGACCAAAATTTGATAGAAATTTTCCTATTGAATTCGAACAGGATGGCAATGACGTGTTTGCATATCAAACGGTAGAATCGTGGGGAGAATGTTGGACAGAAAACATGTGGAATGGCTTCAGAGAATGGTATAATGATACCCCAGAACATGACTTCTCAACTGTCGATATGCCGAATTTTATGAAGAATTGGAAGAAAGCTTGGAGTAAGTTTTATATGGCATATCAAATAGAGAATAATAAGTATTTTATTTATCCATCGGTATCGTATACTACTTGCTTTGCGGATGCTGGTGTTCATGGTGGCGAATCATCCGTAGGACAAGTATTGTTATCAACTGGTAAGAGACACTACACCATGCCCGACTTTGATACACTTTCAAGATACGACATTTATGGTACGAATGATAAGGTGTATCAATGGATAGGTCTTAACAGGAAAGATCTTTGTGTTGACTTCTATGATTTGCATGATAAATATGATGGTTTTAAGTATTTGTTAACGCCATATAAAATTCCTTCCTTCAAAATGATTAGAGCTTTTGCCTTGTCTCTGCATCCAATTGAATTGAATGTTAAGTATTGCATTGAAGGGAATGGCTTGTTTCTATATGAAATCGAAGATTCATTAAAAACAAAAAAAATAATTACTTCCCTTCTGGTAAATTATATGGTCAGTGGTTTGAACATATACATTTTATATAAATATATTTTAAAATTTACGAAGAATAACCTTTATAGAAAAGTCAAGTCCATTCTTCACTTGTAATAAATATATGGTATTCTAGAACATTGAACGGTATTATACAAATTATAATATGAACAATAAGGAAAGAGCAGCTTTTAATACAATTGTTGTATATATTCGACTAATTATTACTACACTTATTAATCTATATCTAGCTCGCGCAGTGCTATTAGCTTTAGGTGTAGAGGATTTTGGTATATATTCACTTGTGGGAAGCGTGGTAAGTATGCTTTCTTTTCTTAGCTCTTCAATGTCTGTTTCAACTCAGCGATTTCTATCTTTTCATTTGGGAAAAAATAACTACGAAATTCAAAATGTGATATTTTCTTCAAGTTTTTTTTTACATTTAATTCTGGGGCTAGTTATAGTTACAATACTTATAGCTGTGATGCCATTGATTTTTAATTCATCAATTCAGATACCAATTAATCGAGTAGGGATTGCCCAATGGGTTTATGTTATAATGATAGGAGGTACTTTCTGTACTATTATATCTGTTCCTTACGAAGCCACATTAACTGCACATGAAAACTTTTTGTTTATTTCTATTTTGACAGTTGCAATTAATCTAATTAAATTGGTATTCGTTGTATTACTTCCTTTTATACCATATGACAAGTTGGTTTTATATGCATTGATAATACTACTTACACAGTTTCTTACTTTAATAACACAATGGTTATATAGTAAAAGAAAGTATGATGAATCTCATTTTAATAGATTAAATATTAAAAAAGAAACTGTTAAACAATTAACGTCATTTACAGTTTGGAATACGTTTGGTGGTTTAGCAGTTGTAGGTCGGAGTCAAGGCTTATCTGTTGTCATTAATATCTTTTCGGGTGTTATTTCTAATGCTGCTTATGGGTTGGCGAATCAGGTATCTGGGGCGCTTAGAAGTTTGGCAATGGGGGTACAAAGTGCACTTAACCCTCAAATAATGAAGAACGAGGGTGCGGGTGAACACACGGGGATGGCCAAATTAGCATTGTTTCAAAGTAAGTATACATATTTGATTTTGGTATTATTAGCTTTACCGTTATATATAGACATGCCATTTGTCCTTGAAATATGGCTAAAAGAGGTCCCTCCAGATGCTGTAATATATTGTAGGTTGATTCTTATAATAGTTTCAATACAGCAAGTTTCTTCTGGCTTGCCTGTAGCTATACAGGCGGTGGGTAATATAAAACCATATCAAATAACTATAAGTACTATTATTCTGTTTACAGTGGTATTAGCATATGTTTTTTTAAAGCTGGGTTATCCAGGTTATTATGCTTTAGTGGCCTCCGTTATTATAGAGATTATATGCCTAGTTGTACGCCCCTTCTTTGCTGCTCGTTATGGAGGAATTAGTATAAAGTCTTTTATTACCGTAGTGTTATTACCTTGTTTTGTGGTTTCGCTTGCTAGTGCTTTTGCTTCATTTTGTTTATTTAAACTTCTAAGCCTTTCGGGTAGTTTTTGGGGGTTGGTAATATTGATTGCGATTACTACCACTATAATAATTATTGCGTCTTACATCACAATGTCACAATATGAAAGACATGTGTTTAGTGGATTTGTTAAAAAGTTGAAAAAACAAAACTTATAATAATGAAAGTGTTATCTTTTCTAAAGTATGCGAAAGACCAATTAAGTCTTTGGCTTAATCTCATGTCTTGTTTCGGATATGACTTTAAATATTTCTATAGAGTCTCTAATATCAAGCGCCTTAGAAAAACTAAAGATCAAAAGCTAGGTTCTATAATTGGTAGTTATCATATTATAGAAAAAGGACTTAGTATGCCAAAGCGTAGACTTGGCTTCGGTATACCTGCAGTATCAAATCTAATAGACGAATGTAATGATTATTATAAAGAGTTTGGAAATGATAATAGTCAGTTTGCCCATGCGGTTCAAGTTGTATATGAATATGAGGAACTACACAGATGTAATCATTTTAAATTACCCCAAGAACTTACTAATAAAATAAAAAATTTACATTCATTAGTTGCTTTAGAGCCGTCTCATCAAAAGTCTTTATCGAAAGAAGACTTCTTTCTAAGTACTAATGCTTCTTTTGATATATTTTCCTCTTCTCGTCATAGCACACGCCATTTTGACGGCCCAGCAGATAAATCTTCAGTTTTGAAAGCTATTGATTTAGCTCAAAATGCGCCGTCTTCTTGCAATAAACAGCCAACGATGATACATTATGTCACAAATTCTGATACTGTTAAAGAAATTTTAATAGAACAAAGGGGGAACAGGGGTTTCGGTCAAGATATTGGTTCTCTCATTGTTCTAACAACAAATATGTCTTGTTATAGTCAGGTTGGTGAAAGAAGATCGGGTTTTGTAGACCTCGGTATTTATACAATGAATTTGTTGTATGCTCTTCATTTCTACAAGATCGGTGCGATCCCTCTAATATGGCTTTCAGATAAGAAGAGGGACACCTGGTTGATGAGTAAATTGGGTGGCGCTAATAATGAAATACCTGTTTTGATTATTGGCTTGGGTAATGTTAGTGAGACCCCTTCTTTGGTTAATTCTCCAAGAAAAGATTTAAAGGAAGTTTTAATTATACACGAATAACTGTTCAATGAAAAATATTGGAATAATGACCCATTGTGCCGCTACAAACTATGGGGCAAATTTACAGGCACTTTCAACTGCTAATTTCCTTAGAAATAATGGATTGAATCCTGTGTTTTTTTTCTGGAGTGATTATCTAACTGTAGATGATAAAGCGCCACAGGCTCTCATTCATCAAAATTTTCTTAAGAATCAAGGATTTAGCGTATCCAATCCGTGTTCAGAGAATAATGATTTCTTAGATGTCATAGATAAATATGACATTCATGATATTATTGTTGGTAGTGATTGTATTCTTACGTATCATAACAAAAAACGTTTTCCTTATATTTTGACAAGAAAAGGTTTTATACGTATTGAAGAAAGTCAAGATTATCAATTCCCTAATCCTTTTTGGTTGCCTTTTATAAGAAAGGAGGATAATATCTCTCTTTTTATGGTTTCTGGTTCTTGTGGTAGTTCTGATATTCCAAAAGATGAGGAAATTAAACAAGAAATGTCAAAATTGTTGGACAGATTCTCGTATATATCTGTAAGAGACTCATATACAAAAAAAATGGTTGAAAAAATTCTTGGATCTAGTAAAAAAATCAACCTTACTCCCGATCCTGTTTTTGGTTTCAACTACAATAGAAAAGATGGAACGATTAATCACAGAACGTATCTAAACGAAAAATTCAAACTTCCAAATAAGTACTTTGTTGTTAGTTTCTATTACCAGTATTGGCCGTCTCAAGCATGGGCTGATGAACTAATGAAGTATGCACATGATAAAGGCATTTCATGTGTTTCAATACCTATGCCTTTGGGAAAGAGAAAATCTAATTTTGATGTTGATATCGATGGCCCCCTTGATCCATTAGAATGGTATGATATTATACGTTATTCGGAGGGATATATAGGTAATAATATGCATCCAATGATAGTTGCATTACATAATTCTATTCCATTTTTCGATTTTAATATACACGGAAAGTTTGTGTTTCAAAAGAAAATACAGATGGTATCGACGAGCAAAGAAGTTGATTTGCTAAGAAGATTTAATTTGCAGGAGTATCAGATTGCTCAACAGAGAAATTTTCTAGTGAGCCCTAAAAATATAATAGATAAGTTAATCTCATTTGATAGAGAATATTGCAAACAGTGCGCGACCTCTCTTCAAAGTGATTATTTGTTAATGATGAACACTATTTTAGAAGGCATTTTTCATTGATTATTTTAAGTATTTTATTACTTTATCTGACGAATTATGATAGCCCATATTATTTATTCAAAATATTTGGATGAGTCTAAAACACGAGTTACTATTGGTGGAGTACAAACATATATCACGAATCTAATTTCTGTTTTTCGCGAGTTAGGAGTAAATGTCTCTTTGTATCAATGTGCTGAGGAGAATTATTCAATTAACTGGAACGATATTAAGGTGTATGGGGTCAATTATCAATCAGATAAAGGGCCAAAAATTGGAGAAAAGCTTTTTAAATGCTGTAAACAATATGCTGATCCCCAGAATGACCTGATAGTTTTTGCAACAGACACATTGAATGTAAAATGCGATGGTTATAAGACTATTGCTATTCAGCATGGTATTTTCTGGGATATTCCCAAAAGAGAATATTCATCCAAAGTAAAGTACTTCTTGGAATATGTTAACAAGGCTCGTCAAGCTTGGAATACAATATCCAGGTGCTCTAAAGTGGATAGTTTGGTTTGTGTAGATTACAACTTTATTAACTGGTATAGAGCTTTAGTGCCATTTCCTAAAGTTAATTTATATGCAATACCCAACTTTACTGCTATCCCCCAAAAAGTAGATAAGACAAGTGAGAAAACAACGGTAATTTTTGCAAGGCGATTCTTTGAATACCGAGGTACAAGGGTGTTCGCAGATGCAATGGCTGAAATCTTAAAGCATTTTAATATCAATGTGATTGTTGCTGGTGAAGGACCTGATGAACCATACTTAAGAGAGAAACTAAGTGGATATCCTCAGGTTAAGTTCATTCGTTATAACAGTGACGAATCTCTTATGATTCATGAAAAATGCGATATCGCGGTTGTCCCAACTATAGGATCTGAAGGTACATCATTGTCGTTACTTGAAGCTATGGCTAGTAAATGTGCTGTCGTATGTACAAATGTTGGTGGTATGACAAACATAGTCTTGGATCACTATAATGGACTAATTATACCTCCTTCATCAAGTCATCTATACGATGCCATAAAGGAATTGATAGAAAATATAGAATCAAGAGAACAGATAGCAGGACATGCACTTGAAACAGCAAAAACTTCTTTCAATTTAGAAAAATGGAAGAAAGACTGGATGAAAATACTTGAGGTGTATATGTAATTTTAAGTTGGAATGAAGAGTTTTGATATTAAGTCTTTTTCGCTGGCATTATTATTAATGGGACCCCCCATTAACTATTACCTTAATACAGTACTTCAGTACGGATTTGGTTTGCCAACTATAAGCGCTTTTGCTTATGTATTTATGGCGGTCGTTGGTGCATATTCGTATAGATACGTAAAACAAATAGACCGTGCAGGGGTTATAATCTTTACTTTGTTGGTAATTGGTTTACCTTTGGCCGCATTACTTGGTGGCTTCAATATGGTTATATCGCCAGATTTGAACCCTCTTGACAGTCCTTTGTTGCTGGTCTTTTTATATTGTTTCCCTCTATATATCTTGACTTCGACTATTAATGATTTTGGGAAAGCTTTTGATTATTTGTATTATTTTGCAATTTTCAATATTGTACTTTTTATTCCGAGCTACTACTATTCTCAGCTTTCGTTGTCTGCTCTTCGCGTGGACTATATGTCTATCTCGTATAATGTACTGATAGCCATATGTGTTTGTCTTGGAGTGTCATGGGACAAAAAGAAATGGTTGCCCGCGATTATACTTTTGTTGATTGTTGTGGGTAGTCGTGGCGCTTCTTTATCGGTTCTTATTTATATTGTATTGTTGTTAATTACGAAATTAATAGGGGGTGAGAAAAAGATGGTGTTTGTTATCTCTGCGATAGCTGTTGTTGCCGTTTTGGCTTTTGGCAGTTATTATTATAACGAAGTTACAAGTTTAATAGATAGTGGAGAAATGTATTCTCGTAACCTTTCTAAACTGGATGACAGTTCTTTTTTCTCTCATGATGATAGAAACGAAATTAAAACTGTAATAGAAAGGGGAATAGATAGTAACCCGTTTGGATACGGGCTTTTGGGTGACCGTATTATTATGCAAAATGAGCATTATGAAGGTGTATACGCACATAACATCTTACTTGAATTAAGGGCTGATTTTGGCATACTTTTAGGACCAGCTATCTTCATACTTTTGCTATTGAAAATGTTCGTGTCGTATAGAAGACTTGATGGATATAGAAAAGATTTTTTAGTGATGCTTATTCCTGCAGGTTTTATAAAGTTATTGTTCTCTGGTTCTTTTTTGATTGAACCTGCATTCTATTGCCTGCTGGCGTTGGTGTTTTGCAAAGAAAACGGGAAGAAAATAAAAATGTTAAGAAATTATTTTTGATCATATGCATATTCTTTTAAAGAAAATGGCCCTGTATGGATTGTATTTGAAAGCCAAATTTAAGTATAGAAAACAAATACAATTTAACGGTTATAGCATTTTTTATGCCCACCACGGTTCTGTTATAAATGTAGATGAGAGGGGGGGGATAATTTTTAACAGCACAACAACTAGTAATTTAGTAGGTGTAACTCAGCCAACTATTATCTCTTGCAGAGACGGAGGCGTTATTAATATTGGATATGGGGTCGGCATTTCAGGCTCAACAATATATGCATTAAGTAAAATTTCGTTAGGAGATAATGTGATTATAGGATCAGGATGCAAAATCATTGATAACGATTTCCATCCGCTTGAACTGGAAAAGCGTGTCAATCAAAAGGACTGTGATATAAAAAGAGCTCCAATAACGATAGGTGCTAATAGTTTTGTTGGAATGAATTCAATTATCCTGAAGGGTACTAATATAGGTAAAAATTGCATTATTGGTGCAGGTAGCGTTGTTCATGGCACTTTTCCTGACAATGTAATAATTGCAGGTAATCCTGCAAGAATCATCAAACAGATAACTGCAGAATCGAATGTTTAAAAAAATTGGCCTCATCGTTTTGTGTTGCCTACTCGCTATCTCAGTTAAGGGGCAAACGATTGTTCGAACATCTCAGGAATTAAAAGATGTATTAGCACAAGATAAGGAGGTTGGCCTTGTATTGTTAGATGGGGACTGGTATCATTTAGAGGGTGTTAAGGTAAGTGCAGGTGGTAAGATTATGCCTTATGGAAACAGAAAGCCCGTGTTGGTAGGTTTCCAACAAACTGTAGAAAAAAAGGTGGGTACAAAATTACAAGGTGGATACTGGACTGCAAAAATAACAGGTTATGGTGCGGCTAATTACATCTTTATAGATAAAAATTTTGAGGCTATTGAACGCTCAAAAAAGGTGGATGGTAAAGAGTATATGCATATTATGGCATCCGACCTGCAACGAACAGACAAAGCAACAAGGACAGTGAAGATAAAAATACCCGCAGGATATTCTTCTCTGCTGGATAAAAGTGAAAGCGATTTGAAAAATGCGATGCTAAAGGTTGGGTATTGGTTCGTTCAGATGAATGTATACAAATTGAAATCTGATGGCAGTTATCTATATGGTCAGATTGACAACAATTACAATTATGATCTTTTGGATATCCGTCCCAACGCAAATGTGACTATCGGTTTCTTCAACTTCCCTTTTGAGGATGGTGGCATTTTCATAGATGGGAAAGATGTTTTACACGTTCCGGCAAATTGCACTACTGCAAGAATGTGCTGTTCAAATAATGTCCTTACGCTTAATGGTGACAGGAAGTTGACTATAGAAGGCGTAACGTTTGTAGGTTCTATGAAACCAATTGAAATACAAGGAGCAAATAAGCATATTTACAAATGTACTTTCAGGAATTGTGGAAGCGGTGTTTCTTGTGATTATGGTGTGGCGAATAGGCTTGGGAAGTGTTCAGTAAGTAACTGTCGTTTTGAGGACTTGTACAATAATAATGCTATCACTTTTGTTGGGTGCGATAATATTACAATAGAAAATAACTATTTTCACAACACTGGGGTGGTCAATAAAGAGGGTAGTGTAATACGAATGGGGGGAGCTAATTTCAAAGTTGCACATAATACAATAAATTGCTACAGTTATATGGGAATATCAGCAGGAACTAGAGATGAGACTTCAGCCAAAATAACAGGATTAATTAATGATAATTTGATTGATAATGCAGAAAATTGGGGTCTGGTAGAAAGACAACTTTCCGATGGAGGGGGCATTTACGTGATAACTCATACCGACGGGGTTGTGGTTGAAAATAATATTGTTCGCAACATTGGTTATGAGGGATGTGAATTGTGGGGGATCTATTTCGATGATGGCGCCTATAATTGTACTGTCCGTCGGAATTTGGTTTATAATATATGGCCGGGTCAGTATGTAATGACTTCAAGATATGTTGAGGAGTGTAGCCACAGTTGTATGAATAATATATTTGAGAACAATATTTTTATAGGGCCTTGTAAAATTGCTGGTAATAGATTGAATTTTGGAAATAAAACTATCATTCACAACAATTACATTGCCGGAGAACTGACCACACAGGGTGATGAATATGTGTCTCTTGAAGGAAATATGTTTGTTTCTGCAACAGTTAAGGAAGATGGAAAGATCGTTCTCGGAAAAGGTGAGAGGATAAAGAAAAGAGGATTTACACGTAACATCAAGAAGTTGATAAAAAATTGAATCTATGAGGTTTTCTATAATAACAATTACGTTCAATAGCGAAAAAACTATTGAGCGGACTATCAAGTCTGTTTTGGCTCAGACTTTCAAGGACTATGAGTATATTATTGTGGATGGTGCCTCAAAAGACGGTACATTGGACGTTGTCAGAAAATACGAACCCCTCTTTGAAGGTCGCTTAAAGTGGAAGAGTGAACCAGACAAGGGGATATACAACGCAATGAACAAGGGCATAGAGCGTTCTTCTGGGAGTTTTATAGGTATAGTAAATAGTGATGATTGGTTGGAGCCGGATGCATTAGAAAGAGTAAATGCCTGTTTGGAAGCACACCAATACAATGATTTTGCAATATATTGCGGTGGAATCTTATTTCATACATTAGGCGGCGATATAAGGGAATTAAATGTCAGTGTAGAAAATTTCAAAAGGGCAAGCCGCTTTTATGTTGTTGCTGGTGTTCGTCATCCTGCTACGTTTGTCCCTAAATCTGTTTATAACAGAATAGGTTGTTTCGACGAGCAAATAAAAATAGCAGCTGACTCGGATTTTCTTTTGAGATGCTTATTTGAGGGATTAGATATAATCAAAATTGACGGTTTTCTATCCAATATGTCTGATGGCGGTTTTTCGAACAGAACAGACGTATATAAAGTTGCAAAGAATGACCGTCGTATTATTCTGAAAAAGAATAATGTAAAAGGCCTGAAATATGCTTTTCAAATGATGTATTGGGTCATACGGAAGAAAACTAAAGCATTATTGATTAAGACTAATTTATTCAAGACTACATAATGTTACGTATAGTAGGTGATATAAACTTCACTGACGGCTTTTTTGATACCGGGTTTGGTGTCGGTAGTAGTATTGCTACCGGAAATAATCCTTTTTGTAGGCTTTCTCGAAACAAGGATGATTTTTGGATAGGAAACTTCGAGTGTGTTTGTTCTGACGAATCATGTCAAACAGGAACTCACGCCAAACAATTCAGAATTAGTCCGGAATGCCTTAAGGCCGTAAAGCATCTTAATTTTTATGGGGTGGCCAATAACCATGTAATGCAACATGGGGCGGAGGCTTACAAGCAGATGGTAAAATATATTGAAAGCGCAGGTTCTTTATATGCAGGCACAAAAGAAAAGCCGACAACTGTTTTTGAACATCAGGGGAAAAAGGTCGCTATAGTTGTTTTTAATCAGAGGCCGGAGAATTTCACAAAGCCACCTCTCTATTGGGCACTACCGGAGTATAAATCATTGGAGCAAGAGCTAAAGAAATACGAAAATTGCGACTATCGTATAGTTTATGTTCACTGGGGTGTAGAATTTATCAATTATCCCTATAATGACCAGAAACAGTTTGCTCATTTCTTAGTGGATAGTGGAGCTGATTTAGTGATTGGTATGCATCCTCATGTAATGCAGGGGTATGAGGTATATAATGGTAAACATATTTTCTACTCTTTGGGAAATTGTGTGTTTAATATGCCTTGGGAACCGACGAAATATTCATTACAAGTGAATGTAGATCTGGAGAGTAATGAGGTTTCATGTCAATATCTACATATAGAAAAAGATTATTTCCCTTCCTATATAGAAACTGTTCCTAAACAATATTCGTTAGAGTATATGAACTCTCTTTTGGATATTAGTGAGGACAATGAAAAATATTTTTTGAAAGTTCAAAACTATTTATCTCAATACCGTAAGGCCAATAGAAGAGAGATAGTTAAGAGCTTATTTAAACTAAAAACGAAAGATTTAATTTCTATTCTTTCAGACTTTGTAAAACGAAAAACAAAATAGGTAAAATATTATGCATTTTATTACATCGCCAAAGCGTAAGAAGGCCGTTATGCCTTTGCTGAAGTTGGTAAATTGGTTGAACCCGCGTTGCCCAAAAATGATGGTTCAGATTAGGCACTTGTTGAGAATGAAAAGATTTGCTCATCTGAGAAATCCTCAGGATCTTAATGAGAAAATCCTGTGGATGGCGCTAAATACTGACACCAGAGAATGGAGCAGACTTGCAGACAAGTACGAAGTGAGAGATTATGTGCGAGAATGTGGATTAGAGGAGATCCTGATTCCTCAGTATGGACTATGGAATAATATGGATGAGATGGATTTTGATAAGCTTCCTAATTCATTTATCCTAAAACCCACACATGGCTCAGGGGATGTAGTTGTTGTAAGAGATAAATCAACAGCAGACATTGAAGGTATAAGACAGAAGATCCAGGAAGACTTGGATGCTCATCTAATTACCAGTGCTGCAGAACTTCATTATGGTAGAATTCCTCATCGTGTTGTAGCAGAGCAATTGCTAAAGAACGATCCAGTTTCCGAGAAATACTCATCTACTCTGATTGACTATAAAATCTGGGTTTTCAATGGAAAGGCTCATTATGTGTGGGTATGTATGAACCGTTTTGTACGTAATAAGGATGGGGCAGAAGTGATGACTTACGATAGAGAATGGAATGCCCACCCAGAATACTGTAGGGTGACTCCAGATTTCTCGTTGGCAGACCCTATGCCTATGCCGGCAGGTTATGACCATATGTTGGAAGTAGCAGAAAGATTAGCAAAACCGTTCCCTGTTGTACGAGTTGATTTGTATAACCTGAATGGTAAAATCTACTTTGGCGAGATGACATTTACGTCATATGGTGCCATTATGGATTTCTATTCAGATTTATTTTTGAAGAAAGCTGGTAGTGAAATTGACCTCTCTAAAGAAATGAAGAAATAATGGGTAACGATTTAGTATCCATCATAATGCCTTCTTATAACTGCGGAGAATATATCAAAGATACCATCCTCAGTGTTCAGGCGCAAACGTATAAAAACTGGGAAATCATCTTTATGGATGATTGCTCTAATGATGATACTATCAGACGGGTATCGGAACTACGGGAAAAGGAACCACGGATAAGGCTTTTTCAGAATAAATTTAATTCTGGAGCTGCTATATCACGTAATAATGCTTTACGAGAGGCGAAGGGACGATGGATAGCCTTTTTGGACAGTGATGACCTGTGGGAACCCACGAAGCTTGAGAAACAGTTGAGGTTTATGGAAGAGAATGGGTACGCATTCTCTTATACCGAATACCAAGAGATGAATGCTGATGGAAATCTGACAGGTGTAACTATCACCGGGCCAAAACACATAACCAAGAGGGGTATGTATAACTTCTGTTGGCCGGGATGTTTGACAGTGATGTATGATGCTACAAAAATAGGGCTTATTCAGATAGAAGATATCAAGAAGAACAACGACTATGCCATGTGGCTGAAGGTCTGCAAGAAAGCAGACTGTTATCTGTTGCCCGAAGTGTTGGCTAAATATCGCAGAGGTAGAGCTGGATCTGTGAGTACCCACGGAATTACCACAATGATAGGCTGGCATTATAAGTTATGGCGTGAGGCTGAGAAGAGGAGCGTGATAGCTTCTCTTTGGTTGACGGGTGTGAACCTGGCGTGCGGCCTGTATAAGAAAAAGAAATACGTGAAAAGGAATCAGGTAGTAGATGCCTGATATGCGAGTGAATGAATAACACACAAACGGTTTTTCTTGAATTAGTAAAAGCTGGACTGTGGGGAAACGGAAATCTTGATATGCGGATTGACGGAACCACGGACTGGCAGGGGGTATATCGCCTTGCTACCGAACAATCAGTTCTTGGACTTGTTCTTGACGGATTGGAGCACTCTGACGTGAAACCACCTCAGGTCCTGTTACTACAGTGGATTGGTGAGGTGCAGATGATTGAGCAGCGGAACAAAGAGATGAATGTCTTTATCGCTGAGCTGATAGAGAAACTCCGTCAGGCAGACATTTATACGCTATTGGTAAAAGGACAAGGAATTGCCCAATGTTATGAGAAGCCTCTTTGGAGACCTTCTGGGGACATAGACCTATTCCTGAGTAAGGATAATTACGGTAAGGCTGTATCTTTCTTTAAAAACAGCTATTCCAATCATAAAGACGGAGGCCGGTATTCGCAGGAGTATGCTTTCTATACAGATCAATGGATGATTGAAGTGCATGGCTCCCTAAGAACTTGCTTATCTTCAAAGATAGACAAAGAAGTTGATATAGTTCAGAAGAATGTGTTCTTTGGTGGGAATGTGAGGTCGTGGGATAATAATGGCACGTTAGTATTCCTGCCTGCACCAACGGAAGATGTATTTCTTGTGTTTACACACTTCATTAAGCACTTCTATAAGGAAGGGATGTCATTGAGGCAGGTTTGTGACTGGTGTCGTTTGCTTTGGACGTATAGGGAATCACTGGACTCTGGAAAACTGGAATCGTGGATAAGGAAGAGCGGCCTTATGGGAGAATGGATGGCATTCTACAATCTGGCAAACAGATATCTTGGTATGCCAGATTTGGATTCACGTTTGATGGCTCATAATTCAAGGTTTGACAAGAAGGCGGAAAAGTTGATGGAGTTTATACTTGGTGGTTATTCTGAGAATAAGTTTAAGGATACTTTGCATATTTCAAAGATTTTCCCGTGGAAAGCGTTATGGTACTCACCAAGCATATTTCTGAATGTGAATTGGCTGAAGATTAAAGAAAGAATCTTTAAACGTTAACCTTAACGATAACCAATGAAAATCATAGATGTAAATCTATTGGACGAAGTCTCCGAAC
>Ga0310695_10008123_pt1 | contig 16398 bp, 10 predicted proteins | sample RumenRJG_04DNA_FD_203882 | JGI IMG/M metagenome (GOLD analysis project Ga0310695, IMG submission 203882) | Bovine rumen microbial communities from Lethbridge, Alberta, Canada - RJG_04 (v2) (version 2) | ecosystem: Host-associated > Mammals > Digestive system > Stomach > Rumen | place: Canada...
CGTCGAGCCATGCGCCGTGGTCGTATTCGTCCACGGCCAGCTCCACGCCGTCCGCCTCGGCCAGCCTCGTCGCCGACTCGAGCCGCCTGTCGAACTCCTCCTTCGTCGCGATGTTCGAATTGGAGAAGAACATCGTGACGCCATGACCGGCGGCGGCGAGCCTGGGGACGCACGCCGACGCGCACGGCCCGCAGCATGTGTGGAGGGCGACGTTCACTTCTCGCCGTCCCCGTCGGCGGGCGGCGGGAACGCGCCGGAGGCGACCTCCTCGACGTACGCCGCGAAGGCGCCGCGCACCTCGCCGGCGAGGGAGGCATACTTCTTCACGAAGGAAGGCACCTGCTCGTTGAGGCCCAGGAGGTCGTGCATCACGAGCCACTGCGCGTCGCAGTGCGGCCCCGCGCCGATGCCGACCGTGACGATCTTGAGCGCGGCGGTGATCTCCGCCGCGAGGTCCGACGGGATGCACTCGAGCGTCACCGCGAACGCGCCGGCCTCCTCGACCGCCTTCGCGTCCGCCATCACCCTCTCAGCCGCCTCGCGCGTCTTGCCCTGCTTCCTGAACCCGCCATATTCGTTCACCGACTGCGGCATCATGCCGACGTGCGCGAGGACGGGGATGCCCGCCGTCACGAGGCGGCGGATGAGCCCGCAGACGGACGCGCCGCCCTCGAGCTTCACGGCGTCGGCGCCGGCCTTTATGACCGCGACGGCGTTCCTCACCGCGTCGTCGTCGCCGCACTGGTACGAGCCAAACGGCATGTCGCCGACGACGAGCGCGTCCTTCACGCCGCGCGCCACTGCGGCGACCGCGGCGAGGGTGTCGGACATGTTCACGGGCAGCGTCGTCTCGTAGCCGAGGCAGTTCATCCCCTGCGAGTCGCCGACGAGGACTATCGGCACACCCGCCTCGTCCGCGAGCCTTGCGAAGCAGGAGTCGTACGCCGTGCAGCAGCCAAGCCGCCGCACGCCCTTCGCGGCTCTCACGGCCGCGACGTTCCACCTCTTCATTTCGCCTTCTCCCCGCCCTTGTCCTTCTCCTTGTCCGCGTCTGGCTCGACGTGGATCTTGACTATGCGGGTGTGGGCGAGACGGCGGACGGCGAAGACGAGGTCCGTCTTCCCCTTGATCTTAGCCGCGAAGTCCTTCGCGCCCGTGACCTTCTCGCCGTTCACCTCCGTGACGAGCTCGTACACGTCCAGCCCCGCGACGTCGGCGGGCGAACCGGGCTTCACCTTGGCGATCACGATTCCGGAGGCGTCGTCGTCGAACTTGAAGAAGCGGCGCACCTCGAACGTCATGTCGCGGACGGAGAGTCCGAGCGAGCGGTTGCGCGCCTTGGGCGCGTTCTGGTAGTGGACGGGGGCTGTCTCGAGGACGACCGGCGTCTCGTGGCGCTTGCCGTCGCGGGCGTAGACAAGCGTCACCTTCGCGCCCGCGCCGAAGTTCGACATGAGCTTGTTGATGGAGTTCTCGACGTCGGGCCACGGCGTCGCCGACGAATCGCCGTACTCCGACTCGAGTTCGCGCTCCCTCTCGTTCCCGCGCCGCACCGCGAGCAGGATGTCGCCGGTCTTGAGCCCGGCCTTCTCGGCGGGCGAGCCGCGGTAGACCTCCGTGACGTACGGCGGACGGGAGTACTCCGCCATGAAGCTCTGCGCCTTGCGCTCGCGCGCAAGGGCGTCCGTGAGGCGCACGGCCTCGACGCCGAGCCACACGAAGCGGTTGCGGTCCTCCTCCTTGCGCGGAGCGAACTCCGGGTTCACGCCCTCGCCGGCGACGAAGCGCGCGAGGTCGGCGGACGCCACGGCCTCCTTCGAGTCGGACGACCAGCGCGACGCCTTGAAGCGGCGCGACAGCGCGAAGACGGCGACCCTCCCGGCGGCGTCGAGGACGAACGACGGCTCCTCGCGGCTGGACAGCCCTTCCATGCCCGCGACGTGCGGGGCGAACACCGCGCCGCGCAGGAACTCCACGCCCTGGAAGCGTCTGCGGCGGGCGTCGGCGACGACCCGCCCATTCTCGTTCTCGACGGAGACCAACCACGCCACGGCGTTGTCGAAGTCCTCCGCCGCGCCCTTTGCGACCTCAAGCGGACGCACCTTCTTCTTGAACTCATCGGGGATGTCGAAGAGAATCGCGTTCCACTCGGCGAGCGCGCCGGCGAACACGAGGTTCGTCGACGTCCCGTCGGGGAACGTCGCCTCGGCCTTCGAGAGGCGGGCGATCTTGTCTCCGCCGAGGTCGCACGGCACGACCACCTTTCCGCCGACGACGTATCCCACGGCGTCTATTTCGTTCTTGGTGGAGCTGTCGTCCAACGACGAGATCACTATGAACGACGAGCGGCGACGGGATTCCTTCTCCTCGGCGTCAAGGCGCAGCAGCACGCCGAGCGACGCCGAGGCGACCTTGCCCTCTATCTCCGAGGCGGCCTTCTCGAACGAGTCGGCGGCGGCGCGGGGCCATTCGGACGGCGGCGTGTACTCGAACTTCCCGCCGGGGGCCTCGATGCGCGAGCCGAAGTCGAGCCACACCGGCTTGCGGTTCTTGTCGAGGTAGAGCGAATTCGACCTGCCCTTCCGGAACACGCGCCCCGTGTTAGCCACGACCTCCATCATGCCGTTGGTGCCCACGCCCGACGCGGTGACCGTCAGCAGGCCGTTCTTCCACTGCCAAGTCTCCATCTCGGACGGCTGGCCCTTGGAGAAGGACAGGGGCTTGATCCCCTTCACCGCGCGGTCGGCCTTCAGGACGACGGCGTCGCGCCCCTCTACACGGGCGACCTCCTTCGCCGGCACCCTCTCGCCCTTGTGCCATATCTCGATGCGGTCGAGATGGCGCGCCCTGACGAGCGGATCCTCGACCATGAACGTGTCGTCCCCGACGGCGAACGCCGGGAAGCGCCGCGGCTTGGCCTGCTCGGATATGGAGTCGCCCTTGCCGCGTTCGTCCTTCTTGTACCAGTACGCGGCCGTCGCGACGGACGAAAGATTGTCCGTCGGAACCGCCGCCGCCAGGAAAACAGCCGCTATTGTGGATACCATCGCTCAGTCCTCCTTCTCTGTGTCTTCGGTGTAGTCCAGCACGAGCGTTGTGCGCCGCCCGTTGCGCATGACGACGATCGGCACGCGGGTCTTGCCGGGAAGCGCGGCGAGCGCCTTTGCGTACTCGGCCTTGACGTCCGCGACCGTCTTGATCTGGCGGCCTCCGATCTCCACGACGATGTCCTTCGTGCGGAAGCCGCAGTTCTCGGCGTTGCCGTCCCAGGCGACGCCGGAGATGTACACGCCTCCCTCGGGCGCGAAGAACACGAGGTCGGGGTTGTAGAAGCGGTTGATCTCCTTGGCGGTGAGGCCCCAGCGCTCGCAGGCGAACTCCTCGCCCTCGACCCTGCCCTTCTCCGTGGGCGCGACCTTGACCTCCGTCGCCTTGCCGCCCCTCACGATCGAAAGCGTGCACGGCTTCTCGAACTCCTTGCGCCCGAGCTTGCGCTCGATGACGGGGATGTCCTCCCAGAAGCGGGCCGTCACCTTCTCGCCGTCGACGGCGAGAAGCAGGTCGTTCGCCCTGAGGCCGGCCTTCTCGGCGGGCGAGCCCTGCTCGACGTCGGCGATGATCGCGCCCTCCTTCGCGTCGAAGCGGATGTTGCGCTTGAAGTCCTCAAGCGGCTGGATCTTGAAGCCGAACCACGCCCAGTGCGCCTCGCCGTGCTTCCTGAGGTCGGGGAGGATCTCGAGGATCGTCGCGGACGGAATGGTGAAGCCCTGTGCGCCCATCATGTTCCCGCGGGTGTTGAGCCCGACGACGAGCCCCGCCGTGTCGACGAGCGGCCCGCCCGAGTTGCCGGGCGAGATCGCCGCGTCGGTCTGGTACCAGAGCGTGTAGTCGCCGCAGTTCTCGAGGAAGCGGTCGTTGCACGAGACTATGCCCATCGAGACGGACCTCGCGAGCCCCCACGGCGCGCCCATCGCGAGGACGACCTCGCCGACGTCGAGCCGGCGCGGCGAAAGTCTCGCGACGGGCGGCGGCTCCGCGCCCTCCGGCAGCTCGAGCTTGATCAGCGCTATGTCGAGATCCTTGTCCTTGCCAAGCACCTTCGCCGGGAACGAACGCCCGTCAGCGAGCTGGCAGCGGATCTCGCTCGACTTGTCGATGACGTGGTGGTTCGTCAGGACCTCGCCGTCCGCAGAGATGACGACGCCCGAGCCGGACGCCACGCCCTTGCGGTTGCGACCTGATTCGGTGTCGTTGACGATCACCCGTATGAACACGACCGACGGCGCGACCGCCGCCTTCGCCTCGGAGACGACCTGCCGGAAGTCCGGCGTCGTCGACACGCATCCCGCGCACAGCGCGGCGGCCGCGAGCGCGGCCATGCCCAGTTTCTTTCTGACTTTCATTTTTTCTCCTCCTTCAGTGAATGTTTCCCCTTGACGGATGACTCTTCGCCTTGGGCTTCTCAAGCTTGAGGAACGTCGCGAACTTCAGGGCCTCGGCGGGTATCTCGTCGCCCGTCGTATCCGGCATCTCCGAGAGGTCCGTCGGACGCTGCGCGTGCGTGTGGTGGAACCTGACGGCGGGGCCGACGGCCTGGCGGAGCGCCTGCCTGAACTCGTCGAGCCCGGTTCGGGCCTCGCATGAGACGCGGATCGGCGCGACGCCCGTCTCCTTCACGAAGCGCTCGTAGTTCTCCTGCGCGACGGCGACGTCCATCTTGTTCGCGACGATGATCGACGGCCTTTCGGAAAGCTCGACGGAATATTCGTCGACCTCCTTCTTCAGCACCTCGTAGTCCCGCCATGGCTCGCGGGCGTCCGTCCCCGCCATGTCGATTACGTAGACCAGGACCTTCGAGCGCTCGAGGTGGCGAAGGAACGCAAGGCCGAGCCCAACGCCCTTCGCCGCGCCCTCGATGATCCCGGGGACGTCGGCGAGCGCGACCTTCGCCCAGTCGTCGTAGACTATCGTGCCGACAATCGGGTTCAGGGTCGTGAACGGATAGCTCGCGATCTTCGGCGTCGCGGAGGAGAGCGTGGAGAGAAGCGAGCTCTTCCCGGCGTTGGGAAAGCCGAGAAGCCCCGCGTCGGCGATCGTCTTCAGCTCGAGCCTGAGGCGCCGCTCCTCCGGCTCGCCGCCGGGCGTGTGCTCGGTCGGAGCCTGGTTGACGGACGACTTGAAGTGCACGTTGCCGTAGCCGCCGACGCCGCCCTTCGCGACGACCACCCTCTGCCCGGCCTCGGTGATGTCCGCGACGAGCAGCCCCGTCGCCGCGTCGTAGACCTCGGTGCCAAGCGGCACGTCGACCACGAGGTCCTTGCCGCGCTTGCCGAACATCTTCTGCCCCTGCCCGGGGCCGCCGTCCTGCGCGAAGCACTTCGGGTCGTAGTAGAGCGAAAGCAGCGAGTTGACGTGCTCGGAGGCGCGGAACACGACGTCCCCGCCGCGGCCGCCGTCGCCGCCGTCCGGCCCGCCGAACGCCACAAGCGCCTCGCGGCGGAACGACATCGCGCCGTCCCCGCCCCTGCCGGAGCGGACGAGCACCTCAACCTGGTCGATAAACGTCTTTGACTTCATGTAGCCGTCAATCCTTCCCAGCCGCCGCTCAGTCAAGCGAGACGACCTTCGTCCGCTCCTTGCCGTCCGCGCCCTTCCACGTGAGGCGGTAGCTGCCGCGGAAGCCGCGGAACGACACCTTGCCGCCCTGCGCCTTCACCGTTGTCTTCGTCTTCCACTCGTGGTTGACGAGGTCGTCCATCGCGAAGTACGCCGTCTTCGGCTGCATGTCGCGCGTGAAAAGCCCGCTGATGGAGGGCTCGCCCGGCGCACCGCAGTCGTCCACCACGTTCCACCACGTGATGCCGGTCATCTTCTCGACGGAGAACCACGCGCGGTAGCAGTTGCGCATGATGATCGCCTGGATCATCTGCCCCTTCGGCGAGTTGTCAGGCGCGGTGATCGTGATCTCCGAGAGGTGGATCGGGCGATTCGCCTTAGAGACGCGGACGAAGCGCTCGGCGATCTTCTCCGGGCGGAGGTGTTCGGGGCCCTTTCCGATGGCGATGTTGGCGCTCTCCTTCGGATTGAAGAGGTGCATCTGCGAGCCCACCACGTCGATGCGCGCACCATGCGCCACGAGGTCTTTTGCCTGTAGGAAGAATCCGTCGCCCATGTTGTAGTCGTTGAGGTTGAACCACGCGGTCTTCGGCAGGTACTTCCCGGACCACATAAACGCCTTGTAGGCGTAGTCCGCCGGCATCAGGCCGTAGTGCGACGCATCGAACGGACGGTTCCTCACCGCCTTGCGCCCGAACCGGTCGAAGTCGGTCGCGCTCTCGTTCACCACGTCCCAGGAATGGACCTTCGCGCCGTAGCGTTCGCCGATCTGGCGGATACGACGCTCATAGCACTCGTTCTGCGCCTTGAGGAACGTGGGGACGAGCGCGGCGATCTGCTCGCCTGTTAGCTTCTTGTACACCTGCGCCCAGGCGCGCTCCCATGCCTTGCCGACCTTGCGGGAGGGCGCGCCGGCGGGAACGGACGCGTCCCAGCGGGGGATCTTCACGCCCGACGCCTTCTCAAGCGCGGCCTTCTCCGCCTCCGGGCACAGCTCGTCCCACAGCCAGTTCGGCGTCATCCACGTGTTGTTGCCCCACACGAGCGGGTGGCCGTGGATGCGGCAGCCGCGCGAGACGAGGAATTCAACCACGGGGTCGGACGGCGGACGCCTCCAGTGCGGCTGTTCCTTCGGGTTCGGGCAGGTGTTCCAGAACTCCTCGCTGTCCTCCGCCCCAGCCTCGAAGCGCGGCTTGCCGGGGAAGCGCTCGAACGTGCGCCAGTAGAACGCGACGGTGGCGGAATTGAAGAGCGCACCCTCCTTGCCGTACAGCTCCTTGTAGCGGGCGTTGCGTTCCTTAGTGCCAAGCTGGTCGAAGTTGAAGATGTGCGCGCCGAAGAAGAAGGCATGCGTCAGCTGCTCCGCCTTCACCTCCGCGCCGTCGGGCGCGGCGACCTCGAACACGCCGTCCGCCTTGCGGTACTTCTCGATGTCGGCGTCGATCTTCGCCTGCGCGTCGTCGTTCCAGATCTTCCAGTACGCCTCGGACATCACCGAGCGGTCGATCTTGAACTCCGCCTGCGCGGCAATCGCCGCGAGCGCGGCCATCATCGCGATTGTCTTTGCCTTCATGTTTCGCTCCACTTGACCTGTTTTCTGTTGAGTTCTTAAGTATAGCAAAAAATCCGCAAAGATTCACGCATTTCTTCTACCAAAATACCCATGCGTCGAAAACGACGACGTAAATTCCCAGCAGGAGGTTGGTGACTATGTGGGCGGTCGCCGCGCTCGCGAAGCCGAATCTTATGAAGGTCCAGCCGTAGGCGGCGCCGGCCATGACGGCGGCCAGCGGGCGGTTGTGCTCCAGGGCGAAGAGCGCGCACATCCAGGCGAATGCCTCCAGGTCGAAGCGGCGCAGGGACTCGTCGCGCCACTCCACGCCGATGAGCCGCCTATAGAGATACGACCTGAAGAAGAGCTCCTCGACCGGCGCGATGACGAAGGCGCTTCCGATGACGCGGATGATGGTAAGCGTCCAGCCGCACTTCCCGGGCGCGTATTCCGACGCATACGGCTCCGCCGGGTTCGGCGCGGCGCCGACGACGAACCACTTGCGGTACGCGGCGGAGTACTCCGGCGCGATCCACGCGACGGCCACCGCGACGCCGACGACCACGCCGACGGACAGGCCGACCGCGAGACACGAGGGCCTTCCGCAGGTAGATGGCGCCGCCTCCGGGCGCGCCGCGCCGTCCCCGTCGCGCCGACGCAGGAACGGTACGGCGACGCAGAGCGCCGCGAGCGTCGCGAACGTGCGGATCGCGTACCCGGCGGCTGTCGCGGGAAGGATCGGCATCAGCGCCATCCAGACCGCGAACGGTGCGATGGCGGCGAGGGCGCGCTCGCCGAGGATACTGTCGACCAGCCGCCGCATCACGCCCTCGGATGGCTCTTGGCGTATTCGTCCTTCAGCCGCTCGACGGATACGTGGGTGTATATCTGGGTTGTCGAAAGCGACGAGTGGCCGAGCATCTCCTGGACGCTGCGCAGGTCCGCGCCGGCGTCCAGCATGTGCGTCGCGAAGCTGTGGCGGATCTTGTGCGGCGAGAGGTCAGTAGGCAGCCCGGCCTCGGCGAGATACGTCTTCATGCGGCGCTCGACGAACCTGGCGGACACCCGTTCGAACTTGTCGCTCAGGAACACGAAGCCCTCGCCGCCCGCAAGGTCGGGCCGCTTGTTGGAGACGGCGTTCCTCAGGCGGGACAGCGCCGCCAGCGCCGGCGCGCCGAGTATGACGAGCCGGTCCTTGGACCCCTTGCCGGTCACGACGACGGACCCCCGCTTGAAGTCTATCTCGCCCCACTTCACGGAGATCGCCTCGCTGATGCGGCAGCCGGTGGAGTAGAGGAACTCGAATATGGCGGAGTCCCGCAGCGCGGCGAACTCGCTGATGAGTCCGTCCGCCAGGTCCTTCGCCGGGCGCTCGAGGAATCGCGAGACGTCAGCGACGGACATCACCTTGGGGAGGCGCGACGCCTTCCTCGGCCCGCGCAGCGCGGAGAACGGGCTGCCGGCGACTACGCCCTCGCGCTGGAGGAACCTGTAGAACGACCGCGCCGCCGCGAGCTTGCGCCGCATTGTTGTCGGCGACGCCCCGCCCTTGGCGAGCGAGGCCAGGAAGCGCCGCGCCGTCGTCTCGTCCAGCGACGCCCAGGCGAACGGCGGCTCCGCGCCTTCGCCCCATGCGTGCGCCGCGAGCTGCGCGAGGTCGGTGAGATACCCGTCGCGGGTGTTCTCCGACAGGCTCCGCTCGGCCATCAGGTTCGTCTCGAACCTGGCGACGAGCGGATCCCGCGCGGCGGACGCATTGACGGCGCTAGGCACGCCTGCCGCCGCCTTTCGCGCCGCGCTTCGCGCCCGACGCCCTTCTACGCGCGCCGCCGGACGCCCTGCCGGCGGAGCGCGGCGCCTTCAGCTCTATGCCAAGGGCCTTCGCCTTCTCCTCGACGTCGGGGATCTCGGCGCGGTATACGGACACCATGCGCCGCAGCGCGGCGGCCTGGCGCTCGGAGAGCATCTTCCGGCGGGCGAACTGCTCGGCGAGCGAGTCCACGAACGCCTTGTCGTCGTACGTGCGCTTGCCCTTCTTGGCCGGCTCGTGCCAGTTCTTGACCTCCGAGAGCAGCTTCAGAAGACCGGGCGCGGAGGGATCGCCCTCCTTCGACCCGAAGCCGCCGGGGACGTACTTCGACAGCCTTTCGCGTATCTCCTCGCCGTCCGGGAGCCCCGCCGCGTCCTCGCCGGCGTATCTCGCGAGCACCGCGAACTGGCGCGGCGAAAGCGAACGGCCCCTGGAGACCTGGTCGCGAAGGCTCTTCAGGAACGAATTGCCCTCGCGCCCCCCTGCGCGGTCAAGCGTCTCGAAGCAGAGCCTGACGAGCGATTCGTCGGCCGCCTCGGCGGAGGCGCGCGCCCCCTCCGCGGCGGCGACGCCAGCGGCGCGTAGCCTCGCGTCGGCGTCGTGGATCTGCGAGGCGTACCGCGAGACCATGCGCGCAAGGAAGTCAAGCTGTCTGGCGCTGAGCGGCCTTCCGCCATCGCGCTGCTTCTTCACGCTCTCCACAAACGCCTTGTCGTCGTATGTGCGCTTGCCGACCTTCTGCGGCTCGCGCCACTCCTTCACCTCGTCAAGCATCGCGAACACCGCGTCGAACTTCGATTCGTCCGGCGGCGGAGGCTTGCAGCGCTCGAGCGCCTTGCGGAACCCGGCGTAGAAGTCACTAAGCATGGCGTTCATCGGCTCGCCGCACTCCTCCACCTTGTCCAGCTCGGACTCCATCTCGGCGGTGTAGCCGACGTTGAAGAGCTCGTTGAGGTTCTTGACGAGCCAGTCGCACACCATCACGCCCCTCTCAAGGGGGATGAGCTTGCGCTTCTCGGTCTTCGCGTACTCGCGTGCCTTCAGGGTCTCGATCGTCGCGGCGTAGGTTGACGGACGCCCGACGCCGTTCTCCTCGAGCGCCTTGATGAGGGACGCCTCGGAGTAGTGGGACGGGCCCTTCGTCATCTTCTCGTCCGCGATCCACTTCACGACGTCAAGTCCCTCGCCCTGCGAGAGGGCGGGAAGCTCGGCGACCTCGTCGGTGTCCTCGTTGTCCTCTCCGTCGGCGCGCTTGGGCGAGAGGGAGAGCCGCATGACCTTGAGGAATCCCTCGAACTCGATGTCGGTGGCCGAAGCCGTGAACACGTAAGAGTGCGCGAGCTGCTGCTTGACCGGCTTGATATAGGCGGTCCTCACAACGGTCTTCGCCTCGGACATCTGGCTGGCGATGAACCGCCTCCAGATGAGGTCGTAGAGCTTCAGGTCGGAGCCATCGAGCCCGGAGGCGGGGCCTGCCAGCGTCACGTCCGTCGGGCGGATCGCCTCGTGGGCGCCCTGCGCGTCGGCCTTGGAGCGGTAGATGTTCGGCTTCTCCGGGCGGAACGCCTCGCCGTAGGTGTCGCGAATGTAGTCCCTGGCGGCGGCGCGGGCGATCTCGGAGACGTTGACGGAGTCGGTCCTCATGTAGGTGATGAGGCCCTGTTCGTAGAGAGCCTGCGCGGTCTTCATCGTCTTGCCGGGCGACATCCCCAGGACGCTCGACGCGGCCTGCTGGAGCGTGGACGTCGTGAACGGCGGCAGCGGGCGGCGGACCTTCGGCTGCGACTTGAGGTCGGCGACCTCCAGCGACGCGCCCTCGAGGTCCTTGAGCATGGCGTCGGCCGCCTCGCGGCTCTTCACCTCGGGCTTGGCGTCGTCGACGCGGGCGAGCCTGGCGACGAACGCCGCGCGGGCGGCGTCGCGCTTGGCGGCCTCGACGCCGAGGAGGTAGTACGCCTCCGGCTTGAACGCGTCGATCTCGCGCTGGCGCTCGACGAGGAGCCTGAGGGCGACGGACTGCACGCGCCCGGCGCTGAGGCTCCTGCTGTTCGCGCAGGGGATGTTCTTCCAGAGGAGCGACGAGACCTCGTAGCCCACGAGCCTGTCGAGGATGCGGCGCGCCTGCTGCGCGTCGACGCGGGGCATGTCGATGTCGCGCGGCTCGGCGATCGCCTTCACGACTGCTGGGCGCGTGATCTCGTTGTACGTGACGCGCCGGAAGGGCTTCTTGCCGGCAACCGGCCCGAGCACCTCCTTGAGGTGCCAGGCGATCGCCTCCCCTTCGCGGTCGGGGTCGCTCGCGAGGTAGATCTCGTCCGCCTTCTTCGCGGCGGCCTTCAGCTCCGAGACCACCTTCTCCTTGCCCTTGGAGACGACGTACTTGGGGGTGAAGGTCCACTTGCCCTCCCCCGCAGGGACGATCTTAATAGCGTCGTTGTCCGTCGGCAGGTCCCTGATGTGCCCGACGGAACTCTTGACGGAGAACTCGCCGCCAAGGTACTTTCCGATTGTCTTCGCCTTGGCGGGAGACTCCACTACCAGTAGTTTGTTTCCCATGTATTCCAATATAGCACCTTCCCCCGCCTTTTGTCAAGCGGGGGAAGGGGTTCCGGGAGGAATCACTCCCATTCGATCGTCGCCGGCGGCTTCGGCGTGACGTCCCAGACGACGCGGTTTACGCCCTTCACCTTCGTCGCGATCTTCTCTGCGAGGGCGGTCACGAACTTGAACGGCAGCTCCACGACGCCGGCCTTTACGAACTGCTGGGTGGCGATGGCGCGGATCGCGATAACGTAGCCGTAGGTGCGCGCGCCGTTCTTGACGCCGACCGCCTGCACGTTCGTCATGATCGCGAAGAACTGCTGCGCCTTCCTGTCGAGCTTCGCCTTCGCCATCTCGTCGCGGAAGATGAAGTCCGCCTGGCGCAGGATGTCGAGCTTCTCCTTGGTCAGCTCGCCGATGCAGCGGACCGCGAGGCCCGGGCCGGGGAACGGCTGGCGCATGACCATCGCCTCGGGGATGCCGAGCAGCTTGCCGACCTTGCGCACCTCGTCCTTGTAGAGGTACTTGACGGGCTCGACGAGCCCCTTGAAGATGATGTCCTTGGGAAGGCCGCCGACGTTGTGGTGGGCCTTGACGGCCTTGTGGCCGCCGACGCCGGACTCGATGATGTCGGGGTAGATCGTGCCCTGCCCGAGGAACTCGATGTCGCCGTACTTGGCCTTGAGGTCGCGCGCGACGTCGGCGAACACCTTGATGAACTCGCCGCCGATGCACTTGCGCTTCAGCTCGGGGTCGGTGATGCCCTTCGCCTTGTCGAGGAACCTCTTCTCGGCGTCGATCTGGATGAGGTTGATGCCGAACTTGCCCTTGAAGACCTTCTTGACCTCCTTGGCCTCGTTGAGGCGCATGCAGCCGTGGTCCACGAAGACGCAGACGAGCTGCTTGCCGATGGCCTTCTGGAGGAGGACGGCGCACACGGAGCTGTCCACGCCGCCCGACATGGCAAGCAAGACTTTCTTGTCCCCGACCTGGGCGCGGATGGCCTCGATCTCGTTCTTTATGTACGCCTTCGCGTTGAAGGTCTTCCCGACCTTCGCAAGGCGCTCCTTCTCTGCCTGGTTCATTGATTGTTCTCCTTGTTTGTTTTTTGTCCCACAAATCGCTTCGCAGCGCGTGCGCATCACATCTCAGAGGCCCGCACCAGCTCCTTCCCCACGGCGACGATCCGCTTGTCTATGCGCGTCTTGATCTGGCTCACGGAGTTGCGCGACAGCCCGAACTCCGCAGCCACCTTCGCGATGTCTACGCCCTCGATCGCGTAGCGCCTGTACACCTTCCTGTCGCGGTCGGAGAGCGCGGTCTTGGTGAGGACGTGCTCGACGGCGCTCTTCAGCACCGCCTGGCGCCAGTCCTCGTCGATGGACGCCTCCGTCTCGCCCGGCGCGACGAGCGTGTCGGCGACCGTGCGAGACGCGCCCTCGTCCGAGCCTCCGCCCACCTCGGCGTCCAGCGACACCTTGCGGCCCGCCGCGCGGGCCTGCTCCCTGCGGTGGGCCATGTGCACCTCGTTGACGATCATCGTCGCGAGGTAGGAGTGGAAACGCCCCTTCTCCGGCGAGTACTGCCCGTTGCGCAGCACCTCGACGAGCTTCCCAAGGACAGTCATGACTATGTCGTCGGCGTTCTCCTCGCCGCCCTTCAGCGCCGCGAACTGGCGGATCGCGAGGGAATACGAGTTCCAGAAGCGGATCCACTCGGCGGAATCCGCCCCCGGGCCAAGACTTTTGATCTTGGCTATCATCGTCAGCGACGTCATTGGGAACGAAGATGCCATAGGTGAAAATTATATCAAATTTCCCCTCGCGGACGCAAGGGGAAATTTGAGGTTTGAAGTTGTGAGCGGAACCCAACCTACCTGACAAAGACGGCGAAGCCCTTGCGCTTGACCGTCAGGACGATGTCGCCGGCGGAATTGACGGAAACGCCCTTGACCCATGAGGGGGCGCCGGCGGCAAGCGAGACGTTCGCGCCGGCGAACTTGCCGCCGGACGTGAGCGTGTGGTCGCCGCCCTTCGGCTTGATACCGTCCGCCGCAGAAATCTTCACCGAAACCGTGCCGTTCACCGTAACGGTCTTGTCCGTCACGTCGAGGACCGGCGTCGTACGCTTCTCCGTGAAGTTGAAGCCGAGCGCCGCGCCGTCGTCGAGCGTCAAGCCGCCGTTCAGCGCAACCGTGCCGGACTGCGCCACCTGCAACGTCGCGCCGTTGCGCACCGTCACCGTTCCGTTGCCGGGACACATTCCGGGATTCACCGCCACCGTCGCCGTATTCGTCACGGTCAGTCCGTTCGAGAACGTCGAGATCGAGTTGAACAGAACCGTCCCGCAGCCCGTCACCGTCATCGCGCCGGAATTGGTGTTGCTTTGCTTCTTGTAAACGGCGTTTACCGTCACCATCGCCGGAGTGTTCTCCGTACCGTATTGCGTCGTGTCGATCGTCACACCAGCAGAGTTGCCGCTGTAGCAGATCCCATTGGCCGCATCGATTGAGAACCCTCCCGTCCTTGAATGCAGAACCGGGCTCTCGACAAAATGCACCTGCGTTGCGCAGTACATCCCGCCCGCGCCAACGATTACATTCTTCGCGTTGATTCGCGCCCACTTGCCGGGAGTGTTTGCGTAGTACGAGCCGAACTCCACGGTCGCCTTGCCGCCTTGGCCATCGCGCACAAGAAAGCAATCCTCCGACGCTTCAATTTTCAACTGGCCCGTCACGACAAGCCGTCCCTCATTGATGTATCCAATGTGTTTGTGGCTTCCGCTCGTGTACAACGCCGCTGCCGTGACGGTGCATTCGGCAGATATCGAGAGGTTGTCCGGATCTAAAAGAGTGCCGTCCACCGTCATCGTGGCGCCGTCATACAAACGATTGCCTTTTACGGGATGCCAATCGCCCTTGATGTGCCAGTCGCCGTAGATGGCGGCCTTGGTATTCTCGGCGACGTCGAACGAAACGCTGTTCGCGGTCAAGCCGCCAGTGAATACGCAATAGGTGGTCGTGTTGCTGATCGAAAGCGCATCCGCGACGACCGCCGTCTTGAACTCGTGGTTGGCGGAAGAGAGGTTGTTGATCGCCTCGATGCCTTCAAGCGGAGCGCCCTCGACCGTCACCTTCGGGCAACCCGCCGGGAACGTAATGGACGTCGCCTTGAACGCCGCGCTGTTGGTGAGAAAGGCCGTGGCAGCCGCAGTTATAATTGCATTTGTGCCGGCCTGGGGAACGGCACCATTGGACCAGTTGGATGCGACACCGAGATCGCCGCTCATTCCGCCGATCCAGACGGGATCGCTGCTGAGGATGAGAACGACCGACTTCGCGTCGGCGGAAAGCGAAAGCACCGCGCCCGCGAAGGCGGGGTCGTCGGGCAGCGTGATGCCTTCAAGCGCACTCGCGTCGAACGTCCCCTCGCCCAGAATGGTGAGGAGCGGATACGCGCCGGGGGCGGGCGTCGCGCTGAACGATACTTCGAGAGCACCCTCCAAGGTTATCGCATTCGCCGAAACCGCGCCGACCGAGCCGCCGGAATACGGAATGTTCAGCTTCGCGCCATCCTTGAACAGGACTGACGGCGCAAGCCAGTCCGGATTGTTGCCGGTTTGCTTTTCGAGCGTCGCGCCGCTCTTGACGGTCAGCGGCCCGTTCCAGATTCTCGTGTCGGTGCCGCCGAACGAAAGCGTTCCTTCGTCAACATCCAAACCGCCGCTGTTGTATGTCGTCCAGTTGAGGTTGAGTTTGCCGGAGCCTTTTTTCGTCACCTTGCCCTCGGATTCGTCGATTCGGGTCAGCCATGTAAGCGTGTAACTTTGCGTATCGATGGTCATGCCGCCGGCGCCGACGAGCAAGTCGGTGTAGTCGCCGTTGCCCGCCGAAGACGAAAGCGTGGAGGTGCTCATCCCGGTACGGAACGTTCCGCCGTCGAACCTCGCAGTCTGCCTGTAGGAACTATGACTGTTCACATAAAAGGCGCCGCCGACCTCAAGGATGCCGCCGTTTTTCACTTCGAGCGTGAAGTTGCGCGACTTGTACCGCACCAAGCCGCTATTCTCTTTTTTATACTCCGGCTCGAAATTGCCGGTCGTCTTCAGAAGGCCGCCGTCTATGACGATCCTCTTGGTGCCGTATTCGGCCGCGACGACTTTGGCGAGATTGAGCGTTCCGCCCTCGTTTACGTGGATTTCGACGGTCTGCTTCCCGCTGTAGTCTTTGGTTTTGCTGCTGTAGCCGTTGCAAAGCGTCGTCTGCCCGGTCACGTTGACGACGCCGCCGTTTTCCACAACGAGCACGCCGTGTCCCGCATTGTCAATGCCACCGTCGCTGGTGGACTTGCCCATCTGCAACGCGCCGGGAACTGTCAGCGTTCCGCCCGCGACGTGGACGACGCCGGTACAGGCGACGGAAGTTGACTGATACGAGCATCCAATCCAGAGGTTTTTCTTGAGCGCTACCGTGGCGCCGGACGCTACCGTAACCGTGTTGGACGTGGCTCTGTGAAACCCGACATACATGTCGTCGTTCGCCTGCTTCGCATAAGATGAATCCGCCCCGAACGTGACGCTCCCGCCATTGGCCACCTCGAAGCCGCTTCCGGAGTTGTCGAGCACGGAAACGTTCGAGAACGCGAGATCCGCATACGCCAGTTCGTCGTCGTTGTTTTTGTTCAGGCTGGTGAAAGTTATCGTCGATGGCGTCTCGCTCGTGTTCGTTATATTTATCGCGCAGCGATTGTCCCCGGAGAATCCACTTGTCTTGAAGTCGATGGCCGTAGGCGAAGCGCCGTTCAGGTCGATGGTGGAGGGCGAGGTCGTGAAATATGCGCGGCTGCCGTCCGCCCAGGCGCCGCCGGCGCCGCCCGCCGCG
>Ga0310695_10008127_pt1 | contig 16395 bp, 9 predicted proteins | sample RumenRJG_04DNA_FD_203882 | JGI IMG/M metagenome (GOLD analysis project Ga0310695, IMG submission 203882) | Bovine rumen microbial communities from Lethbridge, Alberta, Canada - RJG_04 (v2) (version 2) | ecosystem: Host-associated > Mammals > Digestive system > Stomach > Rumen | place: Canada...
TTTTGTTGTAATCATTCATGTGCATATCCTCCTGTGCGTCCATGTAGAGTTCTTTACACTTAAGATTATGCACTCCATCTGGCTGAACCATACTCCTCTCCCTGTCGGAACTTTTTCGCGTTATTCTTCCTGTAAAGGAGAAACGCATAGAGCGCAGCCGCACCTGCAAAGCCTGCAGCCATGTCGACCGGATGCAGGCTTGGTAGTGGACTCCTGAAAGCGTACTGGAAGTTCATCAGCATGGTTATGGCCTTCTCGACTGCCGTATTGCCCCGGCAGTGCCGATAAAGCCATGAGCCTTTTTCCACGAAATAAAAAAAGAGGACATAGGGTAGTGTCCTCAGGATCTTTACGCCCATGTCCTCTTTCATTCTTTCCCTGGCTGCTTCTTTGAACCGGCCAAAGATCTTATTGACTATATTTGCACGGTCATTGAGAGGCCTGCTTCCATCCGGCCTCTTATTATTTCCTTTTCTTTTCATTTTTTCCTTCACTTAGGCTCTGTTCGTAAATAACGATGTCTTATCCCTGCAGCTACCGACTCCGGCTTCCAAAACATCATTGCATTTTCAGAACGCTAACACGCATTGCAGCTGACTGCGGTCTTTTATCATGTTCCCATCTCGTTTATAAGGACGGTTCATGTGCCTTTTCGTGTGTCTTCTCACGCTCTCTGTGTTTTGCCTTGCGCTGCTGTGCAATGACATTCTGCAGTTTTTTCCGGATGGAAGGCCTGGCCTTTCGGTTCAGAGTGACCCCTGTATATTCCCGAAATGCAGCCTGCATGACACTGACATCTCTTGCTTTGAAAAAGACCAGATAGCGCGGCGGATCATGTGATTTATCCTTCATAAGGCTGAACTGTATGCTGTATTTGCGGGCAATTTTCTCAAAAGACTTGATATTTTCATCAGAGATTTCAATGTTGGACAGTTCGCTCCCTTCTTTCATCATTTTCCGCAGAGAAGTCTTCCCGGTTCCTGGCTGTGAAACCTGCTTCTGTTTCTCAGATGTTCCCTTGCCATCCCTGCCGTTTGATACCCTGTTCGAAGTCTGGCGCAGGAACATCTTCATGGCGTCTTTCAAGACCGCTGCGGTAACTTTCGTGCCGCGTATGATCAGTGAAACGGTCTTTTCATTCATTTCTTCCTGCATCTGTCATCCTCCCGTCCATACTGGTAGTAATCACACCGAGAGAAAGCAGATTTACATGGGGCTTTTGAAGGAAGGGCATTTTTCACCATCCGGATATCCTGCTTCGCATGGCCTGGACAGTTCTTCCTCCCACCAGTCCGGTTCTTCTTCCTCCTGGCTTTCCTTCGTATGGATCCGGGGAAAAGCGAGATCCGGAAACAGTTCCATTTCAACTGTTACTTCCAGATCCTCCATCCGTTTTGCCAGGCTCCTGTACTGCACGTAATTGATAAAGCCGATGACGCAGGTTGCGGCAATGCCGAAAGCAGCCAGTTTCTTATTTCCATTCATTTTCAATCCTCCACCGAGTATATTTCTTCTCATGTTCCTTATTTTCCTTCCCTTCTCTGACTATGTCAGGCCCAATCACCTGAGCAAGGCTGTGACAAATATGATGAACTCCACATAAACGGCACCTGCAGGTACACACTGCAGGTGCCGGGATTGTTGGGATGTATGCGCATCCCGTATTGATTTATTCAACTGCCATTGCCGGCGGATGATGCTGTCAGGTGAGCGGCATCAGACTGGCATTGCAGCTTTCAGACAGTTGATGTTATCAGTCCTGTTTCCGGATCTTATATATAGCCAGGGCACTGATCCCCGCAGCTGCAAGCAGCATAGGGAGCAGGATCAGGAACAGGTTTGTATCATCTCCGGTTTTGGGGCTGGAAGAAGACCTTCCTCCAGATGTCTCCCCGCCTCCGGAACCTGTTTTTTTGCTGTCTGTAGTTTTTTCCAGAGTGACTGTCTGAGCCTCATCCTTGATGTCGGTATGGCTGGCGACAAGTGTATTTCCCAAATAGAGTTCCTCAAAGGCTACAAGGTTCTTCCCGCCAAGCTCATCTGCCTTAAACGTGAATGTCAGTTCAATACTTCCGGATGCCTGATCCGGTGTAAACTTCGCCTGTGCAGTAAGTTCCTTCTTGTCAACAAGGGCAACTTTCCCAGTCTTCTGGTCCATCAGTTTTCCGCTGATCGTATACTCCTTGCCGGGTACGAGGTTCTTGTAGGTTACCTTATCAACAACCTTCACTTCACCCTTGGCGGTCATTTTTTTAACATCGGATTTTGTATCCGCCGCTTTTTTATCCGCAGCACCCTTTGTTTTATCAGTCTCAAAGGAAGCATGGGTAGCGATTTCCGGGAAGTAAACTGTCTGGTCCTCATCCTCGATGTCAGCATGGCTGCAGACCTTGATTCCGTTGAAATAGAGGTCCTCAAAGACAACCGCTGTTTTTCCGGCGAGGATGGTGGAATCAACCTTGAAGGACAGTTCGACTGAGCCATTTGCTTTCTCCGGCACAAATTCAGCCTTCGCAGTGATGCTCTTGCCGTTCTTTCCTGCCAGTTCATTGCCGCTGGACTTGTCCATCAGAACACCGGAAACAGTATATTTCTTTCCAGGGACAAGGTTGGAGTACGTCACCCTGTCGACCACCACGGCCTGCTTGTTTTTCTCTCCGACATTGGTGGATGTCCTGGAATCAGCAGCATGGGTGCGGATCTTGGGATAATGGATGCTCTGGTCCTCATCATTGATGTCTGTGTGGACCGCGACCAGGATATCATTCTGGAACAGGTCTTCAAAAGCAACGACTGTCGTCCCTTCAAGAAGCCTGGAATCCAGGGTAAAGGTCAGTGTGACTGTCCCCTGTGCGGCTTCAGCGGTAAATGTTTCCTCCGCAACAAGGCCATTTCCTTCCTGATCATAGAGGGGTTCACTAGTCGATTTGTCCATCAGGGTTCCTGAAATGGTGTATTCCTTCCCCGGAATTACATTGGAGTAAGTGACAACGTCTTTGATCGTGACTTTCTCATCGACTGTACCTGTGTGGTCCTTTGTCAGGCCGTCTTCGGCATCAGTAGTGACTTCAGGGTAATAGATGCTCTGGTCTTCGTCATTGATGTCTGCATGAGCGGCGATCTTAACGTTGTTATGGTACAGGTCTTCAAATGCGACAATCGTTTTGCCCGCGAGCAGTGTTGAATCGAAGGTAAAAACAAGCGCCACATCACCGGATGTTACTGGGTCATCTTTCCTGGCGTCACCATCCGTTTTTTCAGATCCGGTATCTGCAGAAGCTGCAGGAACAGCTTCTTCCTCTTCATCAGGGAAGAAGTCAACCACCGGTTCTTTCGGGATATCCAGAGGGTCGCCCGCCAGAAAAACTGCTTCTGCCTTGACAGCCTTTCCGGAAGCGTCTTTCAGGACTTCTCCGGTTGCCTTGTCCATGAGTGTCCCTTTCACCGTATATTCTTTGCCTGTAAGCAGGTTCTCATAATGGACAATATCGATGATCCTGGCCTCTTCCGTGTGGGTACCCAGATGGGATTCAGTCATATCATCATAAGCATTTGTAGAGACCTTCGGGTAATGGACGCTCTGGTCCTCGTCCTTAATATCGGTATGGACAGCGACCTGGATGTCGTTGTGGTAAAGTTCCTCAAAAGCAACCACCGTGGTTCCTGCCAACAGGCTGGAGTCAAAGCGGAAGGTCAGTTCGACCGTTCCGTTTTTCTTCTTCGGTACGAAGGTCTCACTGGCGCTGACTTCTTTGCCGGCAGCATCATTCAGCGGTTTCCCGTCTGCCTTGTTCATCAGTGTTCCCTTTACTGTATAGGTCCGTCCGACAACAAGGTTGGAATAGGTGACGACATCGACAAGGGTGGTCTCCTTATTGACAGCCCCGGAAGGATCCCCTGTGATGCCGTCTTTGGCATCAGTCGTGATGGTGGGATAGAAAACCGTCTGGTCCTCATCTTCCAGGTCTGCGTGGCTGGCTACTTTAATGTCGTTATTGAAAAGATCCTCAAATACGACGCCTGCGTTGTCAGCTAGTTCCCCGGAAAGAATGTCTGCGTCCAGTCTGAAAGCCACTTCGATGCTTCCTTCTGTATCCTTGGCATCAAACTCCACAGACGCAGTGATCTCCTTGCCGTCCTTCCCCAGGACCGGCTTGCCGGTTCCTTTATTCATCAGGACACCGGAGATTGTATAATGGTCGCCTGGCACCAGGTTTTTATAAGTCACCGTATCGATCACGGTCGTCTCAGCGGGCACAGTGCCGACTTCGTCTTTTGTTTTCCCATCCCGGGCATTGGTGCGGATCTCGGGGTAATGGATGCTCTGGTCCTCATCTTTGATGTCCGAATGAACGGCAACCCGGATCTTATTGTGGTAAAGGTCCTCGAAAGTGACAACAGTCTTTCCCGCCAGAAGAGCAGAATCAAGGGTGAAGGAAATCTCCACGGATCCTTCTTTCTCCGAAGGTGTGAAGGTCTTTTCGGAACTGATTTCCTTCCCCGCAGCGTCTTTCAGAGATTCTCCAGTCTCCTTATTCATAAGGACACCAGACACCGTGTATTCCTTTCCCGGAATAAGGTTATGATAAGTGACAATGTCTTTAATGACTGTTTCTTCAGACACAGTGCCGGTATGCCCTCCGGTCAGGCCGTCTTCGGCATTGGTCTCTATGGAAGGCACATGGATGGTTTCAGCCTCATCGGCGAGATCCTCCCGTGATGCATAGGTCCGGCCGTTTGTGCCGGTCACCTTCTGGAAGGCTACAGCATCTTTGCCGGGATAGTCGGGAGCTGCGACAAAGCTGAACTCAATCTCCACCTCGCCGTTTCCGGATGCGGAGGCGACAAATTCACAGCTGGCTTTCACCTCGTCTCCGGAATTGTCTTTCACAGGTTTCCCTGTCTCTTTATCCATGAGGGTTCCCTCCATTGTGTAGCTCTTTCCAGGCTGGAGGTTTGTGTAAGTGACTTTGTCTATGATCGTGACCGAACCGGTAGAAGCTCCGACCTGATCCCCGGTCTGCTTATCCGCCGCCCTGGTATTGACGGACGGGAAGTGGACCGTCTGGTCTTCATCTGCCAGGTCTGTATGGGAAGCCAGCGTCATGTCGTCCATCTTTACGTATTCATAGCAGACGACTGTCTTTCCGGCGAGAGCGGATGCATCAAATGTAAACTTCTGTTTGACGGATGTGCTTTCTGATTTAATGGCCTTTGTTGTCTCAGCCTCTACAGTCTTGCCGCCAATCTTGATCGGGGTTCCTGACTGTTTATCAATGAGGATTCCATGGACAGTGACTTTCTGTCCGACATAACCCTGGAAATTCTCCATATAGACAGTGTCTGTCAGTACTACGCCACCTTCTGCGGGGATGTACTGCTCGTCCCCTTCCCCTCTCAGTTCCGTCAGGATGGAAGGACTCTGGTGGTTTTCGATGTTCCCAAGTGTAATGATCTGCATATCCGCGTAGATGGAAAAGTCATCCTCGAACATGTCCATTCCCTTATTGTTTTCTCCCTCAATCTCCGCGATGTGATAATCGCCGTAGGGGAGTGCTCCCAGGGAATCATCTTCCTTTGCGTCCACGCCAAACCAGATGCGGTCAGCGTTTTCCTTCTTTGCAAAGGCTGCCGTGCTCTCAAAAACACCGTTTTTATCTGTCGTGAAAGTATGTTCCTCGATCTCCTTGCCGTCGCGGTCCAGGGCTGTCACAGCAAAGGTCACGCCCGCCATGCGCTTCTGGCTGTCTCCATCGATCTTGCGGATAGAGAAATCGCCACGCATGACCTGGTTTTTAATGGAGTCTTTTTCCTCCGTCAGGTCAATAGTGATACCGTCCTCCCGGATGATGAAAGATACTGGTGTGGCTCCCTTGATCGTGTAACCTTCAGGCGTTGTTGTCTCGACAATCTGGTAGTCGCCGTAGGAGAGTGTACGGTTCCCTGTCTGGGCGAGCCCTGTCTGGTCTGTCGTAATAGTCAGGGCAGCTTCTCCTGCAGGAATCTTCTTTCCATCTGCGTAAACAGCGTAAGTGCTCTTGTTGTAAATGGTAAAAACAGCGCCTTCCAGAGTCGCGCCGCCCAAAGGCTTATCTTCTCCTGTCTCCAGATCTCGTTTTTTGATCTTTACCCCACCGAAAATGGGATTGTCAGTGGAATGGATCTTGATGGTCTCTGTCAGTGTATTGACATCAACGCTGTAAATCGTCGTATCCGGCAGGTATCCCTCCGGCACCTTTGTCTCCTTCACGTAGTAAGTCTTACCGCCGAGGACCTCAATGACGTTGGATGTCCCGTCCGCCTTTACCGTGAAGTTTCCGATGGCATCCTTACCTGATTCTGCGTCCTCCTTGGTTTTATAAAGGGAATAAACCGCGCCTGCGATCGGGAGGGTATCAGGATCCTTGCCGTCTTTCTCCATGGAAGAAACCTTCAGCAGGGTTATTTTCCCTGGGATCGGCTCCTCAAGGCTCTTAACGGTTTCTGTCTGACCAGCTTTGATCGTCACTGTCTGATCCTTTGTGTCGAGCTTAAAACCATTGGATGCACTCGTCTCTTTGACAGTGTAGGTACCCAGGGGCAGGGTCAGGGTATTGGAAGATCCATCCTCATTCGTGGTAAGTGTCCCAACGCTTTTGCCGGCTTTGTCAGTCACTGTGTAAACCGCACCTGCAAGGCTGTAGAGAGAGCCTGTGGCTTCCGGATCTGCGGAAGATTTGATGAGAGTCACCTTCCCGGTTTCCGGCTCATTAGTGACATCAGTCCACTTGGTAGCAGTCAGGCTATCAGCGATTTCCAGCTTGCGGACAGTAGTGTCCAGCTTATATCCTTCCGGTGCCTTTGTCTCCCGGATATAGTACTGCTTGCCTGCCAGGACCTCCAGGGTATTTGATCTTCCGTCAGCACCGGTCGTAAACCTCCCGATCGGTTCATCTTCATTCCTGGCATCCTCTATGTCTGAATAAAGTGAAAACTGGGCACCTGGCAGTCCTTTGCCGTCGGTGGAATCCTTTTTCACAATGCCAACCTGTGCGTATCTGGGTGTATTATTGATCTTGATTGTTTTTCCCTTGCCTTCATCAAGAGTGTAAGGACCGAAAGGCTCATCATGCGGCTGATAGCCCTTGGGTGTCGTCAGCTCTTTGAGGTATACCGTCCCTGGTTCGCAGTAGAAGACAGTCTTGTTATAGAGGCCGCTCACGCCGTTCTTTCCAATCGGAATGGGGTCCAGTTCCTTTGTCATTTCTGAATCCGTATATACTTTGACCCTCTTGGTGCAGGCCTTGTCAGAATACATGCGGAAATTTACTGTACCGCCGGAAGCTGTCTCATGCAACGAATAGTAAGCCTTGTAAGCCCACCTCATATCCGAGTCACTGGAAACCTTCCGGAGATCGATATTGGAGGATTCTTCCTCTTCAACACGTCCGAACACGTAAGACTGCCGCCAGTGTCCGTCTACTTTGATACGACCGCTGGCATAAATGAATACATGATCCATATCCGGAAGAGGTTTTGCCGCCACACCGGACTTATAAGCATTGATCAGTGCCCGCAGATTGCTTCCCACGTTAGGCCGGTCATACTCAATTCCGGCAAGCTTCGCGTAGCGTTCTCCGATTGCCTCATGGCAAGCTGCAATGGCGACCTCTTTAGAATCGCTCCCAAAGCCCCTGGATCTAGCCAAATCTTCACCATAGCTGTCCAGCATAGTATAGTAGTAATACTTGATGATCAGGGAGTCCGTTACTCGCGAAACGTCAGGAAGTTTGCTTCCTCTGCTCCATCCCCTGTCATCCGGCACCGAGCATATTCCCACGTAAGTATTGCCGTCATCATCAACAACATTAACCGGTGTCGTATGCCCGAGGTGGCCGGAGACATCTTCTCCGATCCCCAGGTCCTCATAATCAATTTCATCTTCCTTGCTGACGATCTTTGCTCCGGATGCGTTATTTGCGGAAGCGGACGCAGCGAGGGCCGGGGTCGTCACCTTTTCAAATGCGGTCTCAAACTCCTCAACTGTCATGGCGATTTCCTGCACAGATTCACCTGATTCTTCCGCAGGTGCTTCAGCGGCACCTGCCGCAGTGGCATCCTCAGCAGCTGCATCAGTGCCTGCCGCAGTGGCATCCTCAGCAACTGTATCAGTGCCTGCCGAAGTGGTATCCTCAGCAGCTGCATCAGTGCTTCCTCCTGCGGCTGTTTCATCCTCAGAAGGCTCTGCCGCCTCACTCTCAGTGGAGGACTCATCAGCAGTGTCTGCCTCTGTGGATGAACCGTTGGCTTCTTCTGTTTCCGATGCAGTTTCACTTGCTGCTGTATTTCCTTCCGCTGAGAGGCTGCCATTATTCCGGTTTCCCTTCTCATCGTTCATTTCAGCACTGGCGGAAGCTTCTTCACCGGCTGTTCTTTCTTCCTGTAACACTGTTGCTTCATCCGCCGTACTTCCGTTTCCGTCATCTGAGAGTAACAGGTCTTTTTTCGACTCATCCATTTCAGGATCATCAACTTCCTTAGCTTCATTCGAAGGCACCTGACCGGCACTCTCAGTCTTGCCGTCAGGATCCTTCGGTTCATTTCCTTCTTCTGCATCATCGGCGGCCGCCTCCTTTTCAGAGGAATTCTCACCATGGCTCTCTGCACTTGAGCCTGTCCGGTTTGAAGCACTGGAAGAAGAGGCTTCCTTTTTTTCTTCCTTCTTTACCACCGTGATCCTGCGGCTGAAGCGGTATCCGTGATTCCCGCTTTTAGGGTCTGCATGGTAAACAGGCTTATAGCTTCCTTCTTTTGAAGAAGAAAAGCCATCATCATCATAAAGGGAGATCTTGACCTTCTTTGAAGAATAATCGATCCCTTTGAAGTCTTTTTTGATCTCAAAATCCTCGTCCGCATCAACAGTAATGTCTTCTGCTTTAACGATTTCATCCTCATCGAGCATGTCTCTGACATCTTTCAGCTCCGGATAATCCTCAATGTATACTGAGTTTGCATCAGAATCCGCCGCCATAGCTGGAACCGGCCCGATTACCGCTGAAAGAAATGTCACTACGGAGAGGAAGCCGGCAGCGATCCTTGCAATCGTCTTTTTTCTGTTCACTTCTTATCCTCCACTTAAATTTGGAATAATTGAATTATGATTTTGTCCGGGCAGCAGTACCGCCATCACACCGGAATATGCCCATATATACCGTCACCTCCTCATAAGTTTTCACAGCGTACCCTGCCCGTTTTTCCGCTCCTGTGCCCCTAAATGGTTTCCATCCTGAAAGTTTTCTTTTTACCGATGATTTCCAAAAAAACGGACAAAATGATAACAGCACATTCATGCGGCAGGACGCGTAGCCCTGCCGTATGGTATCTGCTGTTATTCATGAGCGTTTATGCCTGTTCATCCCGGTCCCGTTCCAGTCCCGTTTTTTACGGGGCGTTTTCTCTGCAAGCCGCGCGATTTATGCGCAGTCAGGCAGGTATCCATCCGGGCAGGCTATTCAGTTTTCAAGGTGTAAAATACGAGCATAGGCATGGCCATTATTGCTCCTTACACCTATGGGGCTTCGACAGACCGGAATGTTTCCTGCTCTGATAAAAAAATGGAATTTTTATGTCTGTACCATGAACCCTTTCAATCCTTTTCCTCATCGTCAAAAGCCATTTTCTTCCTTTGTATTTCCCCGAGAACAAATGAGGTGATCAATATGGTAAACGAAATAATGGCCGGCATTAAATAGATAAAGATATCTGTATCGTCCCCTGTTTCCGGCGAGCCGGATTTTTTTCCAGATTGTCCTTCTGGTGAGATGGATGTTGGCGCTTCCGGTTCGTTGGATTCAATGGTTTTGCCCTGCATTGTCTTTCCTCTGGCAAAGGCTTTATTTACGATCTTTCCATTCTGGATGTCGTCCGTGGTGATCTCATATGTAGCATATGCCGTCACCCTTTCGCCGGGTGAAAGATAGCCTTCCCCGGTCCTGCTGTCCGTACTCTCTTCCCAGTCATACTCGATCCTGGAAAGTCCTTCCATCTGGTCGATGACTTCAATATCCCGAAGCGTCACATTGCCGGAATTTGTTACGGTAAAGGAATACTGGATGGCCGCACCCGCTCTTGCGTCGCTGATCTGCTGGACACTAGCCTTCTTTGAAAAGTCAATGGAAGCAGTCCCCTTCAGGATCACCTCCGAAGTCTGATCGTCCTCCACCGCATCCCTGTTGGCAGTCTGGGCGCTTGCCTCAGTCTTACGGACCAGCTTTCCAGTATCGATGTCATCCTGTGTGACGGTATAAGTCACTGTGACCGGGACTGTCTCCCCTTCAGAAAGGACGTTTTCCCCAGTATCAGGATCGGAAGACCTGTTCCAGGCAACGGTCAGTTCCGCATCATCGTCCAGGATCTCACTGACTTCAACATCTTTGAGCAGTTCAGAACCGCTGTTTTTCACCTTCATGGAAAGCTCCAATGTATCGCCCGCAGACAGTCCGGCTGCCTTTTCCGGTTCCTCTTCATGGCTGATCATAATTGCCGCCCTGGATTCGGCAGACTCGGCCATGGATTCTTCGGTGTCTGCAAGAGAAGCTTTTTCTGTATCTGCGTCTGAATCTGTATCTTTACCTGCATCTGCTTTACTATCAGGATCAGTCGGATCTTCCTTATTCGTCTTATCCTTTTCAGGCACTTCTTCAGACTTAATCCTGCTGAAGTCTGCAAAAATATCTGTCGAACAGTTCGTCCCGCCCCAGGCAAACTGAATGTTCGCGCTGTTAACAGGAAGGATCACCGCACTCGGCTGTCCATTCCCTTCCAGATAACCGGAGGGTGAAACTGAAACTGATGTATCCTCGCAGCAGAGTGCTTTGCCTGTAAAGCCTGACAGCATCGCCACACGTTCCCGGTCACATGTTTCACTTGCAGGATCTCCGAAGACTTCGTCCAGATCGGGAATAAAGAGGAAGGTCCTGGGTTCATCAACGCTGTTTCCTTCGTGCGATACGATACGGGCGGACCATTTTTCCGAAGCCCTTACATCCACTGCTTCAGCCTCGTTTTCTGTGTCTGCATCATTTCCATCCGTGCTGGCAGGAATCGTCCTTGCCACAGCCCTGAAAGTGTGATCATCAGAAACAGAGGAGACAGCGATCTTGCCGGAAGCACCTTCCCTGGACTCTTCAGGAAGTTCAATTCTGGCTTCATCGAGGGTCAGGATCAGATCCACCTTTTCCCCGTCTGATGTACTGCCGGCATTTCGGATGACGTACTCTACGACGTTTTCATATACGCCAGATCCATCTTTTATAGATGCCGTCTCTATGGCCACCGCGGTTCCATCCTCCGTCTTCTCTATATCGAAGCTGTCATTCTGGATATTGGCTGAGTATTCTGTACCCTTTAAGTCGAAGAAAATGGATGTTCCTGCCTCAAAGAAGTCTTTTTCCCTTTCCAGGAAGCCGTCGACTGATTCACCGAATCCTGCCCACTCATCTGCCGGAATCCTGACAATCTCGGGAGTGATCGTCCCGGAGAAATCATTGCTGCCATAGGTGCTGAAAACATCGCTGTTTTCGTCTTCGTTATCCTGTTCTGGATCCTCTTCATTTGAAGCTTCTGCTGATTCCGAATCCGTATCACCCGTGCCAGATGTCTCCCTGTCAAAATCCTCCTGATCCTCAGAGCTGTCATCTGCAGCTTCTGCGCTGTCTGCATCTTCATCTGTTACAGTTTCGCTCAGATCCCTGCCTGCGTTAGTGTCTGCTGTCTGGGATTCGTCGGCAGCTGTATGAGAATCCGGGTTTGATCCATCGTCCGTCCTTCCAGAAGAGGATTCATCTTTTTGAGAATCCACTGCAGGCGATTCTGATGCATATTCGCTTTTTGTCAGACTTTGAAAAGCGCTGGCGTCTTCCACAGCACTTTCCTTATCACTGGGGGCAGGAAAGGTAACAGCGTTCTGGGAATCAGCTGCACATGTGCTCCCCGCATCCGCAGTGGTACTTCCGGTGCTGCTGTAATCTGCCGAAAGAGGAAAAGGACTGTCTACCTGTTCAGAATCTGATATGCGGTAGTTTCCCTGTGCTATTGGATTTGCGAGGCTTCCTGCTGCGCTTATTACAACCGGGGAGAGGATCAACAGCGCTGAGACGGCTGCCATACCTGCCCGGATCCGCAGCTTTGAAAAGTCCATAGCTGTGTCCTCTTTTTTGATTTCTTTGCTGTTTTTCCTGAAAAAAAAATCATTCTTTTTGTGTTTTCTTCTCATCTCACTTCACCTGTTCACTTTCTGTTACAGCCTTCTTTTTCTACCGGAATTGCTTCCCTCTAAATGTCAGGAGTCGGTAATGCCGGCAGCGTCCTCCCGGAGAATTAAGTAAAGCCAATTTCCCCGGGAGGCGTTTGAAGCCCGGGATCTATGTCCCGGCCTCGGTATGAAAGGAATGCAGTTCTGCATTTCTTTCATGATTCATCACAGTTTTTCCGTATGGGCGCAGCTGAAGAAATGGCAGGGTTTTGTGCTGCCGTACATAAAACCCTGCGCATTTTTAGTAGCCAGTATATGAATTAGATATGGTCTGAAAGATGTGGTCTCCGACAGTCTGTGCCGAAAGCGTAAAAGAACTGTGTGATTAACTCTTTAGTGCCTTCTGTAATACTGATGTTCAAACTGACAGTGAATCGTCAGGACTCCCAGGTTTCTTTGTAATCTCTTCAAACGGTCCTTTACCCGTTTTTCCATTTTTTCCACCCTGGCCCGGCTAATTCCAAGCATCAGTCCTGTGTCTTTGCTGTTCAGTCCTTTGTAATAGCGGTAATAAATCAGGCTCTGTTCCTCGTTGGAAAAGTTGCCCAAAGCCCGCTCGAACATTCTTAACTTTCTTTGGCTCTGTTCACTTCCTTCTGGTTCCTGCTGCCGACCTGGTGTCGGCGGCGTTTTCCCCATTTCCTGTATTTGCTCTTTTTTGTATCCGTCATAATTTCCTCTCTGCAGCCAGGACAGGAACAGCTCCCGCCGGACCTCGATCCTGGAACCGTCCTCCATTTCAAAAAAATAACTGCTGCAAACTCTGGGCTTTTGACCCATGTTGTTCTCCTTATCCAGCGCTTCACTGCCTGTTATTTCGTAGTTCCGAAGTCAGGACCTGCAGCGAAATGATCTGTACATTTTGCTTCAATTCCTATGGGGATGCCTTTCGGGATCTGTCTTCAGGACACCCGACTTCCTGATCTTTGCCCTCGCCCGCGTGAGCATCTTTGAAATCATAGATTTTGAATACCCCATTTCTTTTCCCACTTCTGTTTCTGTCTTCTGAAGGATGCAGCAATCCCACACGACCTTTTTTTCTCTGTCTGTCAGGACGGAAAACGCAGCTTCCAACATTTGGTTTTCCCAGGATCTCTCAAACACTTCATCCGCACCCGTTTCCTTCTCACGCTTCGTGTGAAGTGTTTTCTTCCTTATTCCCGTATCCATGTTTTTCAGAATCCTGTCTTCTCCGGCAAGATAAAGGGCAAGCAGCCACTCCTCCTGATCCAGGGAAAGCCTCTTTTCCGAGCTTTCTCCTGAACCGCAGGTCCCTGTCTCCTGATGTCTTCGAAAGCCCCTCTCATGAATGTCTCTTTCAATCTCACCGAACGTATAGTATCCAGCTGCAGAAATCGGAAAGACCGTCTTGTGCCTGCCGATCATGCAAACCACATATCCGTTCCTGTAGACTGTGATACGGACATCATGGCCGATGCAGATGGATTCAAAGACTTCCTCATTCTCCCGGAGCTTCTTCTCGCTTGGAACCTCCTGTCCTGCCTTCGGAACTGCCACCTGCTTCTTTAACTGCTCCAATGTTTTCACTGCTGCCACCTTTCCCGGGCAGCCTGGAGCAATTCCTGATTCCAGTTATTCCAGCAACATCTTCCGATGAATAGAGACTGTTCTCTGATTGAAGCTGTCGTTTATGACAGCTGAAAAAAGCTCATGGCATGCCCGTTTTTTTTAACGGGCATGGCGTGCGCTGTATGGACCGTATACCCTGGTGCGTGCTGTGCTGGACAGCAGCCAACAGGAAGGTTCTTTACGTCAGATAGCCATAACTTCCCCTGTCCATACAATATGCTTTTGTTGCGGTTTTATCCCCGCCGCATGCGGGGGATCTTTTCTCCCTTCACCCCATATCCGGGGTATTTCACTTTTTTCATATGCCCTGCTGCGCCAGCGTCAGCCTTAGAGCATAGAAATATTGCTTTGTTATTTTTCCCTCTCTTCAAGGGCATTGAGGAGCGCAATCATTGTCTTTGCCACCACCTTCTGGTCCTTGTCCTCAAGATGCCTGAAGCGCAGGAAAACCTGTTCGTCCCCGCCTGCTTCTTTCACCTTTGATACTTCCAAACCAATCAGGTAATTGGCATCCGCATCCAGCGCAAGCAGGATCCTGCGGAATTTGTTTATAGAGGTTGAAGACTGACCGCATTCCAGGCGGCTCAGGGTATTGACGCTGATTCCTGCCCTTTCAGCCAGCTGCTCCTGTGACAGATGCAGCTCCAGTCTGCGCCTTCGTATCCGTTCTCCAATCTCCAGGTACTCCTCGGACAAAGTCCGGTATTCCAATGCTGCATCGTTCCTCCCTTCTATTGGCCGAAACTTTGGACCATGATGGTCTAAAGTTGATTTTTCCTTAAACTTTGGACCACGATGGTCCAAAGTTAAATTGTCACCTCCGGCAGAAACACAACAGGGAACTTTGGACCATCGTGGTCCAAAGTTCCCTGCAGGTTGATGCGTTGTGCACCCTGCTATGAAGTTGTATCCCTCACACGGCTTATTGCCATATGTGAGCGATGACACTGTTTTCCTGTAACCTCTCAATGTCAGCATTCTTCATGCTGCAGTCGGATAAATCCAGAATATCCATCATCATTATGCCCTGGCCATTCTGGCCCTCTCGATTATGAATGCAAGGCAGCCTGCGATAGCCTGGATTATCATACAGATCAGATAGAACACTGCGCGCAGCATCTGCCATGTCAGTATGAAGATGCCAAGCACTCCGCCGACAAGTACATTTCCGAACAGGATACCTACGGAATCGGTGAAGGGATGGCTCCTGGGGATGACATACATGCACATGTGAGAGATCCCGAAAGGAACGCCCATCAGCCAGATCAGGAGCGGCCAGTTTATTACTCCTCCTTCTGTGCAAAACGGATAAAGGATGTATGCAAGCAATGCAGCTCCGCATATCGGCAGAAATACTTTCTTCAGGAATTTTTCAGTCATCATTCTTCACCTCCGAAAACATCATAGTTGGCTTCCGCCTGGTAGTAATGCCCTATTGTCAGCACTGAATTGTACAGGGCTGTCAGCATGTATGCGCGGATGTTATTGACTTTCCTGTAGTTATTCCGCATGGTCCATCGGACATAGTCAATGTGGTCCCTGCGGATCTTGTAATAGTGCTCCTTAACCAGCACAGCCGGCATTTCATTCCCGTTGATCCTCAGTACAGCTGTATCCGGCATTCTCAGGATATCCACGATCATTTCTATGAGTTCATCCACCTCCTCTCTGGCGTCCTCATCCTCTCCCTGGAAGCTTTGATAATCAACCCTTTCCCGTACATAGTTGCGGATCCCATCAATCACATCCGTCTCTGTAGGCGGCACAAATACACCGGGTACAGCAGTATCCCCGGATGGATTGATGGATTGAGTCTCACTCCTTTCAGTTTCACTCTTTTCAGTCTTATTAGTTTGTGATTTTCGCAATTCTTGATTTGTGATTTTAACAACTCTTGAATTATGATTTTCACAATCCTTGTTTTGTGATTTTAACAATCCTTGATTTGTGATATTCACAATACTTGAATTGTGATTTTCACAATCCTTGTTTTGTGATTTTAACAATTCTTGATTTGTGATATTCACAATACTTGAATTGTGTTTTTCACAATCCTTGATTTCATCAGGTTTTTCGGCGCTTTGACTGTCTATGACGCTGTCTGTGCTATTGCCGGTTTCACCTGCCTGGTCTCCAAGCGGGAGCATGAAGTTTTTTACATAAAATACGTTTGCCTCCCCCATGCCTCCGCGATGTTTTTCGATTAGGCCAATCCCACGGCCGGTCTCAAGTTCATGGACCAGTTTGACTGCTTTTTGAGATCCGCATCCGATGAGAGAGCAGATCTCTTCGATACTATAGACGATATAGACACGGTTCTTATCGTCGAGCCATCCATTTCTTATGGACAGTGACATCCTGTCGAGCATGAGTCCATACAGGACTTTCGCCTCACAGGACAATCCTTTGAAACGTTCTTCGGTGAACATGACTTTCGGAATACGGTAAAAGGTATAGCTTTCTGCCTGCTGCCCGTAAAAGTATTCAAAACCAGATGGTTGCAGCATGCTCAT
>Ga0310695_10008128_pt1 | contig 16395 bp, 15 predicted proteins | sample RumenRJG_04DNA_FD_203882 | JGI IMG/M metagenome (GOLD analysis project Ga0310695, IMG submission 203882) | Bovine rumen microbial communities from Lethbridge, Alberta, Canada - RJG_04 (v2) (version 2) | ecosystem: Host-associated > Mammals > Digestive system > Stomach > Rumen | place: Canada...
ACGTTCTTCATGTAAACCTTGCCGTCCTCGCCATAGACGATGTCCATGCGGTTGCCGTCCTGCTGACCGCTGTAGAGGTAACCATTGTTCACATAAACATAGAAACCAGCGCGGTTGTAGGACTTGAGTTCGCCCTCAGGCTGCTCGGTGATAACGCGGAAACTTGCCTTGTCGGCCTTGAGGTTCTTCACGTTCATCTTGGTCATCTCTTTGTTGACCATCTTGTTGCTCTTCAAGGCATGGGCGCTCTTGAAGTTCACGCCTGCAGATGCGCTGATAGCGACTGCGGCTGCAACCAAAAGTACAGATAATTTCTTCATAAAATTGAATCAATTAGTTAATTAAGTTTATAAAAACGATTTGAAATTTATATCTGATGGTATAAATTGTCTAAAAAAGCAGGCCCTATAAGGTGTCAATCATATCACGCCCGCAAAATTAACCAATTAATTCCAATTAACCAAAAAAGGTGGTGTGATATTTTTGTGTTTTTTTAAAAAAAAAGTCGAGTGCTCAAGAAAGGCGCCCAAAGCATCAACCCTTGAGCGCCTCCCCCCCTTGATATAAATGTTAACGTAGCCATGATGACGGCGGCTCGGCGCCGCACGTCACTGGCGCTTCTTGTTCACCCGCCGTGACATGCCGATGGCACCTGTCGGGCAGACGAGCCGGCACAGGTGGCACCCCACGCACTTGCTGCCCTGCAGGTGGGGCCGGCGGTCATCGCCAAAGTCGATGGCCTGATGCCCACCGTCCATGCAAGAAATGTAACAGCGTCCGCACCCGATGCACTGCTCGCGGTCAAAGATGGGGAAAACGACCGTGTCACGGTCCAGGTCACTGGGGTTCACAAAATTAGGCAACTGCTCGCCCACCAGGTCGGCCACGCTGTCGATGCCACGCGCGGCCATGTAGTGCTGCAGTCCCAGGGTCAAGTCGTCGATGACGCGGTAACCATATTGCATCACCGACGTGCACACCTGCACGTTGCTGCATCCCAACTGGATGAACTCGAGCGCATCGCGCCAGGTCTCGATGCCGCCGATGCCACTCAGTTTGATATTCTTCATGACGGGATTCTTGGCCATCTCGAGGATAAAACGCAGCGCGATGGGCTTGACAGCCCTTCCCGACATGCCCGAGATGGTCCACTTGCCTGATACCTCGGCCCGCTCGTCCATGGTCACACTCTTGATGGTGTTGATGGCGCTGATGGCGTCGGCGCCAGCAAAATAGGCGCCCATTGCAGGCCTGCTCATAAAGGTGATGTTGGGAGTCATCTTGGGTATGACCGGAATGGAAACCGAGCGCTTGACGTAGGAGGTATAGAATGTCACCAACTCGGGATTCTGTCCCACATCACTGCCCATGCCGGCCATGCGCATCTGGGGACATGAGAAATTCAACTCCACGGCATCGACGCCAGCGGCATCGGCCATCTTGGCCAATTCGATCCACTGCTCCTCGGTCGATCCCATGATAGATGCCACGACGATTTTGCTGGGATAATTCTGCTTGAGCCGACGCAGGATCTCAAAATCGACCTCGGCGGGATTCTCACTCAATTGCTCCATGTTGCGCAATGCAGAGAAGTCACCTTTGGTGCCCTCGCGATGCACCACGTCAAAACGTGGCGACACCTCTTTGATGTCATCCAGGCAGATGGTCTTGTAGAACACTCCAGCCCATCCGGCGTCAAAGGCGCGCGCAACCATGTCATAGTTGGTGCAAACCGATGACGATGCCAGGAAAAATGGATTCTCGCACTCCATGCCGCAAAAGTCGATCTTGAGCGATGGCAGTTTGTCAACACGGGTCGCAGCGGGCAATTCCGCCACAATTTCCCTGATTCGCACCGGGTAATTGTAATGAATACAAGCCTGCTCGGCTCTCTCGAGGTCGTCATTGCTGCAACCCTCAATCCACTGGTTGGCAATCGCTTCGTTGCCAAATCGTACCGCCCTCAATGCCCGTGCCACATCATTCTTGCCACACGCCTTGCTGCACGGCGCATCATTACACAGCAAGCAACGCGACACTTCCTCTTGAATATTAATTTGGATATTTTTCATTTGAATATTAATTTTTTCGGCAAAGATATAAATAAATTTCCAATTATTATAGGATATTGGTATGAAAAGATGTAGGGCAAGCGCACTTGCTGGATAAACTCCGGAGCATCTGTCTTGCGAATCCGACGGGCGTGTCATGACTAAAAAACTCCCGCCGCAACGGTAGCCGGCAGGAGTTTTTTTTACTCGTGATATCAGCGGGTCATCAGTCATCGGTGCCGAAGAGGGGATCTTCGGGCATGACCATCACGGGGCGGGTCTCGGCCGCCTTGAGGATGTGCTGCGGCACGTATTTCTTGTCCACAACCAGGCGGAAGGAGTACTCGTTAAACCACTCGTTGGTCATGATGATGTATCCCTTGTGTCCGCTATCGGCACCCCAGGAGTTCTCGACCTTCCACTTGGTGGGATTACCGTCGGCGTCGAGATCGACGGCACAGAGCGTCATGGCGTGCGTCGAACCGCTGTCAAACGTAGCGATGCGCTGGGCCTTGTCCATGGGGAATGTGGTGCCGAACAGGGTGGCATAGTCATAGTTGTCGAGGGCGAGGTATCCGCTGGTGCGGTTCAGTTGCTTGCCCACGTCAAAACTGGCATAGAGTTTGGTGGAATCCTTGAGCGATGCGATGGCCATTGCCGCGATGTCCTCCATGGGGAGGTTGACGTATCGCCAGTTGTGTCCGTCATAGGTGTGGCGGTCCAGTTCCACTTCATAGGTCTTGTAGTACTCCCTGCGAGGGTCGTTCATCGCCATGATGAACGTGCCGTTGATGGGGCCGCCAACCGTCTCGCGGTAGAATTCCAGCGGGGTGTAGGTGCGTGCCGGGCCCACGGCCTTGCCGTTCTTGTCGCGGAAGGCATAGGTGAACGACTTGATGGGCTCGCCCAGTGTGAGCGAGAGCATGGAGTAGATGGTGCCGAGCATCTGGGTCTTGCGCTGGCCGATGGCTTTCTTGCTCTTCTTGTCGGCGACCATCTGGCGCAGTTCCAGGCCGAATTCACGCAACTTGGAGGCGACGAGTTGGCTCATGCGGGAGGTGCGCTCGGCCGAGTAAGTCTCGGGCTGTGCCTCAACGGGCACAAGGCCATATTTCTCGGCCAGGTCGGCCACGCCACAGAAGGTGCCGCCGTCGTTGATGGGATGGTGGAAGAAGAACTGCACGCGCGTGTCGTCGATGGGCTTGTCGGCACAGTCGATCACGCCTTGCAGCATGAGGTTGGCCTTCTCGAGTTGGTCATAGAAGAAGAGATAGTCATGAGAGAACTCCACGCTGATGGAGTCGCCGTGACGACGCGCAAAGTTGGCGCGCAGCACGTTGAAACTGGAATACATCCAGCACCGCCCGCTCTGCCGCTGGTTGTGGATCGATTGCTTGGGCGTCTCGATGCTGAAGTAAGTGTCCGTGAGCGTGGTGTTGCGGTAGTTCTGGGCAAGGTCGTCGATGGAATTTGCCGCCATGGCATTGCTGATCGCCTTGTTTTGATGAGCCTGTGAGGAGGCGACAATCTGGCGCATCATGTCAGGGCTGATGCCTCCCTGGGCGCGGTCTTGCGCCGAACCGGCAAAGGCGAGGCCTATTGCCAGAGCGATTGTTGTGAATTTTTTCATATTCAGGTAGTGAAATGGTTTAGGGCGCGGCACTAGGCCATTGCGCGCGATTAGTAGATTCTTTGACCGCAAATTTAGTAATAATTCTTGATATATTGGCCACTCGAGATAATGAAATTGCCTTTATTGGGGAATAAATTTACCGACCACATTCTTGACGATGATGTGATGCCGTTGATAATCGGGCTACTGGTTGCAGTAATCAAGCGGACGTGCTGATGGCGATGAAACATTTTGCGCTCTATCGATCGTGTAATAGGGAATAAATAAGTACTTTTGCACATCTGGAATGGGCTTCGGCGAGTTTTCGCGGCCCAGTCTTGTGCTTCGGCTCATCGGGCTGACCTATGTCCGCGACGACGACACCAAGCGCAGTGACTTTGGCCAGCCGCCCGTCGTGGCCAACTATTTCTATCACGAGGAAGTGAAGAAGTCGGCCAAGGCCAAGTCATAACGGACATCAGGCTGAATGCACCATTATTCAAGATTTATATTTACTGTTTACCGCTAATGTAATGAAGGGAATCACAAAATTGACATTGCTCATGCTCGCATTGATGCTTGTGGGCTGCAGGCCCAGTCACATGACCGAACAGCAACGGTTTGAAAGAAGCATCTTGAAAGAATTGCCATTTAGCATCGATTCCATCTGCTGGCTCACCTCTGGCGACTTGCCGACCATCAAGTTTGCCAACGCAGGATACACCGATGCCGCGCCCGATGCCGAGATACGACCCGACGGCGACTACTGGGTGTGCAACATGTTTGATAGCGAGCCGCCAGTACATCAGGCCGAAGAGAACATCTGGCGCAATGTGCTGGTCTCTCGCAAGAACCAACGCGTGGTGTGCATTGACCGCTACCTGCGGCAGGGGCGCACGGTGGGCTACTGCTACGTGTTGCAGAGCGAGAGGAAAGATTATCCCACCTACGGCACATTCCACTGGGACGTGAGCGACTCCCGCAACATTGAGATGGTGGGCGTGATGCTCGATGACTTGAAGGATTTGGCCTTGAAGCGTCATCAACTGAATAACGCATTGACTACCACCCCCGCGTCACAAGATGATTACTGGAGGTTGATTTTCCACGCCGATTCACTGTTTGACGCTCGCCTCTATGACGAGGCCCGTCAGGTGTATGACCTCGCCTTCGGTGAAGACCGCTACATTCTGCCAAGCCAACTGTCGCAGGTGGCAAGCAAGATGTCCTCCATCGGCGACAATCAGGCGGCAATGGCCTATGTGCGTCACCGTCGCTCGGCGAGACGAGGTTTACAAACTGTTTGACAACGACAGGCCTACGCTGAAGATCAGGTTCACGTTGGACAAAGTGCCACTAACGTCCCAATCCTCACGATACTCGTCACATGGTTTGTGATACCACACCGGCATCGGGTATTTATTGGGCTTGCTCACATCCACGGGATGGCGGCCGTTCTCCAAAACCACCGCACGCACGCCCTTTTTCACGAAATTATAATGGTCGGAGCGGAAAAACCAGCCGTCGGAGTTGTCGTCGTCAAAATAGATATATCTGCCCTGGGCAGCGGCTGCAGCCACATAATACTGGTCCAGGTCGCTTTCCCCGCCACCCAAGATCACGACATCGCGCGTCAGTTCGGCAGGACCTATGCTCTCAAAATTGAGGCAGGCCACAGTCTTCTCCATCGTCACGGCAGGATGATCGCAGTAATATGCCGAGCCGAACAGTCCACTCTCCTCACTCGAGGGGAAGATGAACAGCAGGTCACGACGCGTCAGCGGCATCTCCTTGAACTTCTTGGCAACGAGCAGTGCTCCAGCCATGCCCGATGCATTGTCGGCAGCGCCGTTGTATATTGTGTCGCCTGTCTCATCGGCTTTGCCGATACCCAGGTGATCCCAGTGGGCACAAAACACAACGGCCTCACCATTGTGGCCACTCCCTCGAAGGATGCCGCCCACATTGCGCGTCTTCTTGATGCCGTAGGTCACATTCATCTTCACGTCTCCTCTCACGTTCAGTGAAAAACTCTTGAAGCCCGGCTTTTTGGCATCGGCCAGCGCCTTGTCCATATCCATGCCGGCCGCTAGAAACAGTTTGCGGCAACCGTCCTCATGGAGCCATCCTCTGACGGCCAATTCGTCGCCGTTGCGCGTTTCTGGATGATAGATGGCGAGATTGTTGCTCAGGTGGCCATTCACACAGACGTGCCACCCGTAACTGGCGGCCTCGGTATGATGGAGCACTAGGCAACCGGCAGCACCCTGGCGCTGTGCCTCTTCAAACTTATAGGTCCATCGGCCGTAGTAGGTCATATTGCGTCCCCTGAAGAGTTGACTGTCATAGAAGCCGGGGTCGTTGACCATGACCACCACGATCTTGCCTCTCACGTCGATGCCCTCGTAGTCATTCCAGCCGTACTCGGGCGCGTTAATGCCAAAACCGCAAAAGACGTACTCGGCCTTCTTCAGATCAATCTTGTTGGCGGCACGAGTCGTCCAGATGATCAAATCGTCGGGATAGCGAAGCACCGCTTTCTTCTTCCCGCTCACAGTGAGCCTGCTACCTTGGGGCTTGGCTGTTACCGCAATCATTTCAAAGGGCTGGAACCAACTGCCGTTGAAGGCAGGCTCCAGACCCATTACCTCCAACTGCTTGGCAAGATAGTCCACCGTCTTGTCCTCATAGGGCGTCATGGGCTTACGTCCGCCAAACTCATCATGGGAAAGCACCCTGGTCCATTCCCTCAGCAGTTGTTCGTCACTTCCAGTTCGCAACTGCTCCTGTGTGATCTGTGCGCTGGCGCTTGTCAGCCCCATGGCGACAAGAGCGATCACTGCCACCAGCAATTTAGCATTCATTCTCATCAACGTATTCATAGATATAGGTTGTTGGAAAAGGACTTTTCCCTGACACGCCACTCAATAGGGGAGCCAAATCAACTGATAGAAAAATCCCATGATTATAAGTCTTTAAATTTCTGCAAAGATACAAAACCTTTTTCTTCTACCGAAGATAAATTCCGGCGAATGTGGCTCGGCCTTGGCATCCTCAAGGAGTTTCCCGTCGTAAGTTGTCACAGAATAAATTGAAGAGGATGCTATTAGAGCATCGCGCCAGTATCTTTCAATTTGATTATTATCGGTTCTTTTTTCTTGATTTTTGTCTTTTTCGTATAATACCCTAGACAGGACATCTCAAGGACAGTCCCCTTTTGAACGGCAATCTCAAATTCTCCATTTCCATCGGTATTGACACCTATGTATGTATGTATCCTTTATTCTTATTGATGCATCAATTGTCAAACAAACAGATTGAATTACATCAAAAGCACCGAACGAAATATCTCAAAAACACAGAACGAAATACCTCAAAAAGAAAGTTTTTTTTGCACAGCCCAAATATTTGCATTATCTTTGCAGACAGATTAATGAACAAATATATGGAATATCTAAGCAGGACATCAGACATCATGCTTCAAGACCTTCTCGATGCCTTTGGTGCCGTATTGATTGAAGGCCCGAAATGGTGTGGTAAAACAACTACAGCAGAGCAAGCAGCCAAAAGTGCTATCAGGATGCAAGACACTGATATGCGTGATGAATACATGGCTACAGCAATGTCTAAACCATCCTTGTTACTTCACGGCGACAACCCAAGATTGATTGATGAATGGCAGGATGCCCCTGTACTTTGGGATGCTGTCCGCACGATGGTTGACAAACGACGTGAACCTGGCTTATTCATCCTCACAGGGTCTAATGCCGTTGACAAGTCGCAGATTCATCATTCAGGAAACGGGCGCATAGCAAAAATGAACATGCTACCCATGAGCCTTTGGGAATCAAAGGAGTCAACAGGTGAGGTGTCTCTGTTGGAGTTGTTCAACAATCCTAATTACGACATTGATGGATGTCGGTCAAAGACGAGCATCGAGGATTTGATTTTTGCAGCATGCCGTGGAGGTTGGCCAGGAACCCTGATGGCGCGTTCGGAAAAAGCAAAGTTGTTGATAGCCCGTAACTATGTCCGCACTGTTTGCAGCGAGGATATTTCCCGAATCGATGGAAAACGCCGGAACGAGAAACTTGCAATGATGATACTGCGGTCGTATGCACGTAACATTTCATCACTTGCCAAAAAGACCACCATGCTTGCCGATGTGGTGTCATCTGGAGAAATAGAATGCAGCATAGACACATTCAATGATTATGTGAACGCCCTTGAACGGTTGTTTGTCATTCAAGATATAGATGCCTGGTGCCCGGCAATACGAAGTAAGACAGTTATCCGCAGTTCACCTAAGCGAGGATTCTGTGACCCGTCAATAGCCGTTGCTCTTCTTGGACTGACACCGGAAGCATTGATGACACAATTGAAAACGTTCGGTTTTATTTTCGAGCAAATGTGCGTACGCGATTTGAAAGCCTATACACAAGGGCTGTACAGTCATGTGTCTTATTATCATGACCGATACGGTTTGGAGGCAGATTTCGTATTACATCTTGAAGATGGACGCTATGCTTTGGTGGAGTGCAAATTAGGAAGCAACGAGATTGAGGAAGGCGCAAGCCATCTCTTGGAACTGAAGAGGCTTATCCGTGTGCACAACGAGAAAGAGAAGCAGATGCCCATTCGCGAACCAGACCTTCTACTCATCTTAACGGGTGGCCAGATGGCTTACACTCGTCCTGATGGAGTTAAGATTATACCATTAGGTTGTCTGAAAGATTAGCCCTCCTAAAAGGCAAAAACGGTGATCTGGTACCGCCGTTGTATCTCGGCTACGCTCAGTGACTGTGTTACAAGGTTGCTTGATAATATACTTTAACGATAAAGACAAATCGGGATTTATGGAAGAAAACCAAATAGTAATATATCAGACGGAAGACGGGCAGACGCGGATAGATGTCCGCCTGGAAAATGATACCGTGTGGCTGACTCAGGCTCAGATGGCCGCTTTGTTTGATAAGACGCCTCAAAATATCACCATGCACATACGCAATGCATATAATGAAGGTGAACTCGACAAATCGGCAACCTGTAAGGAATACTTACAAGTTCAAACGGAGGGCCGCAGAACGGTGAAACGTATTCAGAAGTTTTATGATCTTGATGTCATCATCTCTGTAGGATATCGCGTTAAGAGCAAGCGAGGCACAGCATTCCGCATCTGGGCCCGAAAGATATTAAAAGACTATCTTGTCAAGGGTTATGCCATCAACGAGCATATGCGCAAGGAACAGATAGGCGAACTGCGGCAACTGGTGGGAGTGCTTGGACGCACTATCCAGAACCAACCGCTATTGTCTAATGACGAGACAAATGCCCTGTTCGATGTGGTGACAGACTACACCTATGCCCTCGACACTCTCGACGACTACGACTACCAGCGTATTACGGTGAAGGACACCACGCAGGAGGAGAGATTCCACGCTACCTACGAGAGTGCCATGGAAGCCATCAGGGCCCTGCGCGAGAAATTTGGTAGCAGTAGCCTCTTTGGCAACGAGAAAGACGATTCCTTCAAGAGCAGCATCGGTCAGATATACCAGACCTTCGCTGGAGAGGAACTATATCCTTGATCCCGAGAGCGTGCTGGCTGATGACCATTGTCATGGCAATATAGGTATTGCCGCCGTGCTCCAGCACAGGAAAACCATCATCAACTTCCGAGATATGTTTGTCAAGTTTGAAAAGTAGTAAATGCCAACTCAATGAATCGTTTGATATGAATCATTACAAGGATAAAGTTGCCGTCGTCACGGGCGGCGCACAAGGCATCGGGCGTTGCATCGCCCGCGAGTTCCAGCAGGCTGGAGCCACAGTTTGTGTAATCGACAAGCAGCAGGGGAACCACTTCGTGGGCGACCTTGCCGACAAAGAAACGCTGGAGCGGTTTGCCCAAGAGGTTATTAAGAGATGCGGCCATGTGGACTTTCTCATCAACAATGCCCTGCCGCTGATGAAAGGCATCGACGAGTGCAGTTATGAGGACTTCCAGTATGCCTTGAGTGTGGGCGTGACGGCTCCGTTCTATCTGGCCAAACTCTTTGCTCCGCATTTCGCCCAGGGGGCCGCCATTGTCAATATCTCGTCATCGCGTGACCGCATGAGCCAGCCGCAGACCGAGAGTTATACGGCAGCCAAGGGCGGCATTGCCGCCCTGACCCACGCCCTGGCAGTCAGCCTTGCCGGCAAGGTGCGCGTCAACAGCATTTCGCCTGGATGGATCGACACCACTGGCACCGTCTATCAGGGTCCCGATGCCGTTCAGCAGCCAGCGGGGCGAGTGGGCAACCCGATGGACATCGCCCACATGGTGCTGTACCTCTGCTCCGACAAGGCCGGTTTTATTACAGGTGAGAACATCTGCATCGACGGCGGCATGACCCGCCAGATGATCTATCATGGCGATCACGGCTGGACATTAAATCCTGAGGTTTGATCTCCTATTATTCTTTCTCCCTGATCAGGTAAATGCTCCTGCCATCGGAAACATCTTCGGGGTAGGTCAGTTCCACCTTGTTGCCCGATTTGTCGATGGCGACAGCCTGGACTTTGGGCTCAACTGCCTTGTTCTTGCTTTGCTCGACTGCCGCAGCAAGGCGTTCCTCATACTGTTTCAACTGGGCTTCGACAACTTTGCGCTTCTCAGGTGAATAGGTGATGCCCGAACTGTCAATCTTGTAGTCACAGCCAGCATCAAAGTAGCGGTACAGCGAGTCTCCCTTGATTTCCCATCGCCCGGTGTAGATGTAAGTGAGTTTCAAACGCCCATAATAGTCCATCGATGGACGGAGATTCTCGACAAACTGCTTGAAGGTGTGGTCCTTGTGGAATTCAAATACCTGTTGTTCTTCTTCCATCGTAGTCCATATGCCGATTAGTTTATTGTCGGTCAGTTTCTCACCGGCGCGCTTGCGTTTGTCCAGAAACGCTTGCAGTTCCTCGTCGGTGATGCTCATGATGAACTTGCACCGGTTGCTCATGTCCTGAAAACTGTCGGCCGTTGAGTTGAGAATGCTCTGGCGCTGGTAGTGTAGTTGGATGTACAGTAGCACATCCTCCTCTTGCAGTGTCTTGCGCAGGAAAGCATACCAATCAACATCCTTGCCTGTCTTTAATGCGGCGGCATAGACCTGTCTGATTTGTTCTTGACCGACAGGCCTGCGAAAACTGGTCGATGAGTTCAGCAACTGGAATATCATGCGGCGGTTATGGAAATACGCCCTGGCCTTGTCGATAAACGACGGGGCATCGATGCTCCTCCAGATGTCTTGATTGCTCTGGAAGGTTTTCTCGACGCTTTCGTCAAATTTGTATCCGTTTCCCTCCAGATATGAGATATAACTGATTACCATATCGATGGTGTCACTGGGAATCGCCTCGATGCTGTCAATGTGCTCCAGCACATACATCGTCAGGTCATGCCTCTAGGTATCCTCTTCGGCTTCTTCCCTGAATATCTCGACATACTGGTCGATGTCGTGGATGACCATCATCGCGATGTCACGTCCCTCGGCCTTGCGCTGGTGATTATCGATCAGATAGGCGGTGCCAAAGGTCAATACAATCGATATGGTAGTACCGATTACACTCATCAGTAATTCCTTGGTCACAGAAGAGCCATTCTTTGGCTTCCGAAAATTAGGCATTTTCACTTTCACATTCATGGCCACAAAGTTAGTGAAATTTTCTTCTTTTAGAAGAAAAGAGAGAACGCTTCTTGTGAAAATCGGAGCAGACTGTTACGCCTATTGCATTGATTTGACGACGGCGATGGTTTTTATTTGTGATTTTGATTTCTTGTGCGTAGTGCGATGAATGGTTCCAGTCGCCATTTATGACATGTCCTCGTGTGCGTTTTTAGGCCTTATTATTGGTTAACTGTACTAATTCGCGCAGTCGTTGGATGTTATTTTTAAAGTCTTCTTGTTTTTCTCGTGTCCCATTAGCAGCAGAAACGAGATATGAAAAAAGGCTAGTTGCAAGTGCCATACCGGCAATCATAAAGAGACCAGATATATCTTTTTTGCCGATAAACTCAATGAGGATTGCTATTGTGAGTAGCGAGGCCAAGATGATACCCATCCATTTCATCATTGGTTTTTGCTTGTCATAGAAAGTCAAGAAATCTTGTGCGTTGTTCGCTTTGGCGTTCTTGTTGAGACAATACATGAAATAAGATAGCAAAACTAAAATGCAGGTGCACATTACGGTACAGAGCAACGGGCTCATATTCCCGTAAACGGTACTGTAGATAGATAATCCGGCTAATATGATAAATACGAAAGATACTATCATGAATTCCTTGGCCCGCTCTTTAAGAACTGTCTTGATGTCCTCAAAAAGTTCGTCTTTCTCTTTCATCAATTCTTCCAGTTCCATAACACAATACTTTATTATTTGGTTTCACTCTTTTTGACGCAAAGATACCTCAAAAATCGTTGTAATCCCACTTCTAATATGAGAAATCTCTTGTCTTTTATCATTTGACTATGGAAATCTAATTTTGCCGTAGAAATTTCACTAACCAAAGCACCTCGATCGCATTTTCACCGAACAGTTCGACCTTTCATTCCAATGAAACGGCTAATGCCGTGGAGAAAGGAGTATGGTTAATGTTTAATGATTCTCAAGTTGGGCGACTTTGCTTGTTCGCAGACCGCTAATGAGTTTTGAAGTTGTGAAGATTTCTCGCTCTGTTTTTTGCAGATCTTCAGGAGTAATATAACCGAGGTCAACGGCTATTTGCAACTGGCAATAGACCTCCATCAACGAACCAAATGCAATTTCAATAATCTTGAAGTGTTCCTCTGAATTTCCTCATATTCAGAAATTTTCGTAATTTTGCAACATGAGAAAGATTTCTATTATTACACTATTAGCACTCGTTGCCGCAATCTCACTCCAGTCCCAGGCAAGAGACAAGGGCGTTGACTTGTTGAAAGTGTTTGCTGAACGCACCGTAAAGGTGGACAAGCATAAACTGAAGTACCGTGAAGTGCTGGTCGCACGGCAAGACACGGTCAAACCGGCCATCGTGATATTCCTGCATGGCGGCAGTGGCGCCGGCAGCGACAATCAACGGCAGATGGAGAGCCCCGCTGTGCGGCAGATATACAACTATTTGAACGACCACGGCATTAAAGCGTATTTCTTAGTCCCTCAGTGCGACGATGACGCGTCGTGGTCGGGATACAACCCGCCTCCACGCCGTTCCGGGAGGCCCTCGCCAGGGATGCAGCGTCCTCAGGGGCTTGTCAAGTGCCCGTCCTATAACAAATATGTAAAGGCCCTGGCCGACCTGTATGTGAAAGATGCTGATGCTGACTCAACCCGAATCTATGTGTTCGGTGCATCCATGGGCGGCGATGGCGTGTGGCACCTGATGAACGATTATCCCCACTATTTCGCAGCCGCAATGGCGGCAGCCGGAGCCTACCGTAAATTGGGCCTGTCAAATCTTGTCCACACTCCTGTGCTGTGCACCAAAGGTACCCGGGAGAGGAAATACCAGGAATACGTTCAGACCATCGAGGACATAAAACTGCTTGGCGGTGAAGTGAACTTCCAGCCATTAGAAGGCTACGACCATCGCAGAACGGTTGATGAATCCTTCACGCCGGAAAGGATTGAATGGGTGCTGTCGCACAAGAGGCAGCCTTAAAAAATCCTTGTCTTTTAGGCATCCGAACAGACTCCAAAATTTTGCGGAAACTTGATACCGCGAGAAGTACATCTATAATTTTGTCGCATTATTTATGCAATTATTGGATAAAAGTTGTATCTTTGCGAATAAAAATAGGAGGAATGCATCATGAAACAGTTATTGCTATACATATTTCTATTGCTCGTGTGTAGTGTAAATGCTGAACAGTTTAAGATAACTGGTAAGGTAGTTGACGCAGTAGACAAAGAGCCTTTGATTTGTACGGTCGTTCAGATCAAAGGTACCGACCGCGCTGTTTGTGCGGATTTTGATGGCAATTTCAGCATTGAAGTTGAAAAAGGCGATACCCTTAAGTTTTCTTTTGTGAGATATCTTTCCAGGGAAGTAGAGGTCTTGAATGATTCTTCTCTTGTCATTGAATTGGACTATGACCCTGAAGTGTTTTATGATGAAATACCCATAATAACCTATAGCGGATGTAAGTGAACGCATATTTGATCCTGCCAAAACTCAAATCATTGTGATCAATCATTAAGCAGTGTGTAGATTCAACTATGCTGCATTTAAAGTAATGCTATTATGCTACACTGAAATGGCAATTAACTCTGTCTTTTGACAGTTGAAGCCCGTTGTGAAGGGCTCAACCGCCATTTTTGTTATATAACCATGCTCGGATTGCACGGTTCCCAGAAATGACTTATTTTTGCGCCACAAACTTAAACTACACGATATGAAGAAGAACAAGAATCAATACGTGCAGGCCAATAAGGATTGGCTGGTGGCGAAGTCTCGGGAGGACGGCGTGAAGGCGCTGGCCGGGGGCATTTATTACAAGGTGCTGGCCGAGGGAGACGCGACGAGCGCAACGCCCACGCCCGGCAGCGTGATCACCGCCCATTATACGGGCCAGACCATCGACGGGGCGACATTCGACAGCAGCCGTGGCGACGTGCCCCTGGCGTGCCGCCTGCGCGACCTCATTGAGGGCTGGATTATCGCCATGCAGCAGATGCACGTCGGTGACCGATGGGAAGTCTATATCCCCGCCGAGATGGGCTACGGCAAGTTCTCCCAACCCGGCATCCCCGCCGGCTCCACCCTCATCTTCGACATCGAACTGCTCGCCATCAACTGACGGCATGATGGGCAAGATGTGGAACCTGTGGCACGGATGCCACAAGAAGAGCGAGGGCTGCATGCACTGCTATGTGTACCGCAGGGACGCAGAGTTTGACAAGGACTCCAACATCGTCCACAAGACGGCATCGTTCACGCTGCCCGTCATGCACGACCGCCAGGGTGACTGGAAAGTGCCGCCAGGGACGCTGATGTGGACGTGCTTCACGTCGGACTTCTTCATCGAGGAGGCCGACGCGTGGCGTGCCGAGGCCTGGCGGATGATGCGGCTGCGCAGCGACCTGCACTTCTATATCGTGACCAAGCGGCCCGAGCGCATCGTGCAGTCGCTGCCCGACGACTGGGGTGGGGGATATGAAAACGTGACCATCGCCTGCACCATGGAGAACCAGCGGCGCGCCGACGAGCGGCTACCCATCTTTAGCGCCCTGCCCATCCGCCACAAGGCCATCATCTGCGAGCCGCTGCTGGAGGCGATCGATTTTCGGGAAGGCCTGGGCGACTGGTGCGAGCAGGTCACCGTGGGAGGCGAGTCAGGATCCGAAGCCCGCGTGTGCAACTATGACTGGGTGCTCGACATCCACCGCCAGTGTGTCGCATCGGGCGTGCCGTTCCATTTCAAGCAGACGGGCGCCCACTTCGTCAAGGACGGCCGCCTGTACAACATCCCCCGCCCCCTGCAGATGAAGCAGGCCCACCGCGCCGGCATCAACACCAAGCCATAAAAAAAGAAGAGAGACATCAACCTCACCAGCCAGCGTTTCGCGAGAAATCACTACCTTTGCATCATTGGCAGAACGATCAATCAGGAAGATAATGGAATACAAGAAATTGAATAACGGCGTTGAGATGCCGATGATCGGCCTGGGCGTGTACAACATCTCACAGAGGGAAACGCAACGGGTGGTAGAGGATGCCATCAGCGTGGGCTACAGGAGCATCGACACGGCGGCCATGTACTACAACGAGCGAGGCGTGGGCGACGGCGTGCGGGCTTGCGGTTTGGCCAGAGAGGAACTGTTCGTCACCACGAAGATATGCGAGCCCTGCTACACCCGCGATCAGACGCTCCGCACGCTGGAGCACTCGATGCGGGAACTCAGACTCGACTATGTTGACCTGATGCTCCTGCACTGGCCCGTGGGCAACCCGAAAGTGATGTGGCAAACGCTCGAAGAACTCTACGCACAAGGGACATTCAAAGCCATCGGCGTGTCGAATTTCTATCCCAACACCTTCCCCAAAATCGTGAATGGGGCCAAGGTGATGCCCGTGGTGAATCAATGTGAGGCACATGTGCTCTACCAGCAACGCAAGATGATGGAGTACCTGAAGCCCTATGACGTGGCGCTGGAAGCATGGAGCCCGTTGGCCGAGGGGAAGCATGGCATTTTCGAGAATGCCACACTCGCGGCCATCGGTGAGCATTACGGCAAGACCGCCGCACAGATAGCCCTGAAGTTCCTCATCCAGAACGGCATCATCATCATTCCCAAGACCACCCACAAGGAACGTATGCAAGAGAATATCGACCTCTTCGGCTTCACCCTCTCTGATGACGAACTGGGGAGGATCCGCCGTCTGGATACTGGCAGGAATGTGACGGGCTGGCCATCCGATGCACTCAAATACAATCCGGAAAGCATATGATAGAGAACGACAAATAAAAGACAAATCGGGATTTAGTAATGACCACAGAAATTGAAAGCGGATACATGACGGCAAGGACCGGTAAGATATTTCAATCAAAATTGGAATCTTTGAAGAGTGAATCCAATTGGACAGGAATGATAAGAATGCTCAAAAGGTATGCTGTGAGATATCCTAATGAATACTATATTTACCAACAATTGGCTGCAACTCTTTATATTGATAGCGTTTCTCAATTCAAATTAGCCTATAAATATGCAGAGCGC
>Ga0310695_10008130_pt1 | contig 16393 bp, 17 predicted proteins | sample RumenRJG_04DNA_FD_203882 | JGI IMG/M metagenome (GOLD analysis project Ga0310695, IMG submission 203882) | Bovine rumen microbial communities from Lethbridge, Alberta, Canada - RJG_04 (v2) (version 2) | ecosystem: Host-associated > Mammals > Digestive system > Stomach > Rumen | place: Canada...
CTAAGTTATTGATTGGCGATATGCATCAGATTGATATGAAATCTATTTATACTTTACCTGTTAAAGATTATATGAATGCAAAGCCTGTACTTTCATCAATGAGATCAGCCGCTTCTTACCTTGGTGAATTCTATACTGCATATGAAACACTGAAATCATGCTTAATTTCAGCATTGGTCAATTATGAGGATATGTTTGAGTAACTACCCGTCGATACATTAAAATACTTCAAATAGAACATTAAACTTAATATAACTATATAGTAGAGGTGTGTTATGAGCACTAAATATAAGAAGATTAATATTACACAACATGGTAAGAGCCGTACAAAGAGTCGTTTGGGACTCAGAAACAGACAGGCGAAACAGAAGATTAGTAAAGCATTCAGAGAAGGATTGAAACATTCTGAATGTACTGGAGCATTAGAGTTATTTGCAAATAGAGTCTTCTTTCGTAGTGGACAGAAAGCAAATAATCTGCGAATTCATAAACATAATGTCTACATCTTTGCTGGTAATAATTTAATTACTGTATATCCGATTCCTGAGAATCTGTGGGAATTAGCAGATAAATTAGAAGAAGAGAAAGCGTATAAGAGAGAAATAGATAGAAGTTTTAGAATGATTAACAGATAGTGGGAGTGAGTTTATAATGAAAAATCAAATTCCAGTTCGAGTTCCTACGAAGCATGGATATAAATTTAAAGATCTTACTGGAATGCGTTTTGGACGACTTGTTGTGTTAGAATACGCCGGTGTCAATAGTGCCAATTTATCGTTATGGAAATGCAAGTGTGACTGTGGTAATGAATGCATAGTATTAGCTAAAACATTATTACGTGGAACTAAAAACTCATGTGGATGTTTACATAATGAAATTACTGGAGATACATTTCGAACACATGGATTACGATTGCATAGATTATATCGTATTCATTATGATATGTGTAGACGTTGCTATGATCCAAGACGTAAGAATTATAAAGACTATGGTGGTCGAGGAATCCGTGTATGTGATGAATGGTATACACCTGGAGTAAAAGGAAATCCAGGATTTGTTGCATTTTATAATTGGGCATATGAAAATGGATATTATGATCAACCTAAAGATACACCATATAAAAATTTATTGACTATAGATCGTAAGAATGTTAATGGTAATTATGAACCTAAAAATTGTAGATGGTCAACATGGAAAGAACAGCAAAATAACAGAAGAAACAATTTTAAGATTTACGATGGTGAAGAAGTATTAACAGAAACTCAATTTGGAGAAAAATATAATGTTGATCCATCTTTTGTGAATAGACATTTAAAACGAGGTCGTACATTAGATCAGATCATTTATATAGCTAAAACTGGTGATATGGTACATACTGCATCAGATGGATATACTAGAGATAAAGATGGATTTATTAGATTGATTAGAAGATATGATCAATCTAAAATATTATCAGAGGAGTGAGTATAGTGCCGAGACAATATACTGCAGATCAAATTGAAGTATTAGAAAGTGATAGAGAACGAGTAAGACGAAATGCGTCAATGTATGTTCCTGACATATATGAAACTGGATGGTACCACATGCTATGGGAACTTGTATCCAATTCGATTGATGAACTTACAGCTCCCGGATCAACTAGTAATAAATTAGATATATTCTTTAATAAAGATACACACGAAATTGGTGTTGATGATAACGGTGCAGGTATTCCATTAGAGAAGTTGCTTGATGTATTAACTAAGCTTGCTGCATCGGGAAAATTTAATAATGGCTCTGATAATTCAGCTTATCAGAGCACTTCTGGCCGTTGGGGTCACGGATTAAAAGCAATAGTCTTCCTATCTAAAAGTGGACATTTCACATCTATGCGAGATGGTAAGTATCTTACTTACTATTTTAAAGATGGTGAGAAGGTTAATGAAAAATCTGGTAAATCTGATAAACATGGAACATCATGCAGATTTATTGTGGACAGTAAATTAATCGATGATCATACAGTAAACGCTGATGAGATTGTCAATAAGATTAAGTTTAGTTCCTGTTTGTTTCCTGATTTAAAGATTACATTTCATGTAATTGACAAGAAGGGCAAAGAAACAATTACTAAATATGGTGGTAAAGATATTGAAGATAAAGTGAAAGCTTGGAAGCCAGATACTCCGATTATGCGAATTACTACAACGCAAGAAGTTACATACTTAAAAAGTATTGTAGATGATAAGCTTACGACAGATAAAGTTGGTATTGATATAGCATTTGCATATGGAGAAAAAGTATTAGATGGTGAATCTTCTGATTATATAATTACTGCAGCTAACGCAGTTGATACATATGCTGGTGGTGCACATCTGGACGGTTTTAAGGCCGGTATACAGAAATATTTTAAAGAAAAAATTATTCCTAAATTTAGAGGTAAAGATAAGGAATTAAATATTTTACCATCTGATACTATTAATGGCGTATGTGCATTTATATCAGTTAAAGTAGTATCTCCAATATATGATGGTCAAGCTAAAACGAGATTAGCTAATCAAGAAGTTAAAATTGCTGTACGTGAAGCTGTATATGATTATCTTTGTAATCTTAAAAGCACAACACAAATGGTCGATTTTGTTAAACGAGTAGCTCGTGGTCGTATGGCTTCTAAGAAGACTCGTAAGAAGGATGTATCTAATGCATTCTCTAAAGATCGTCTTGAGAACTTTAAAGATATCATCCAGAACCTTAAGACTACTGACGCGGAACTCATTTTAGTGGAGGGGTTATCCGCAGGTGATAATGCTGCACAAGCTCGAGATCCATATAACCAAGCAATTTATCCGATTCGTAGACCAGCAAACATCTTCGACCAGGACACGTCTTCTGTAGAGAAACTTAAAACTACATTCAATGATGTATTGGATATCTGTGGATTATCTGTAGGAGATAAATGTGATCCAGAAAAGTCTACAATGAATCGTATTCTGATGCTGACAGATGGTGATGTGGATGGTGATGATATTGCTATTTCTACAGTGTGTCTGTTAGCAAAACATTGTAAACCGTTACTAGATGCTGGAATGGTTGGTAGAATCTTACCTCCTGCATATGCTATTCCAGTTGGCAAGGGTAAGAAAGACTATGTGCGCTCTCAACGTGAATTCTTTGACTATATCTTGAAAGACTTTGTTAAGAATCATAAAGTTTCTTATAAAGGAAAAGAGATGACAAAGAAAGATCTGAGACAGTTCTTGGAAAAGAATTTTGAGTATGATATTGAGATTGATAGACTGAAAGATCGCTATTGTTGTGATCCGAAGTTTATTGAATATCTTGCCTGGAACTATCATGGTCATCAGAAGGACCAAAAGAAATCTTACTGGATGAATAAACTGAAGCCCTATCCATATTTAAGTATTATTATGGAGAAGGGTGATAAGGGTAATATTCTGGTACTAGATGGTGATAATCTTGCATTGGATGAATACTTTGATCGACATATCAATAGGTTCAAAGAAATGCAGAAGATGAATGATACGATTACTGGTTATACATTAGACGGAAAGAAGAACTGTACGGTATACGACGTTATGCATGCTATGAGATCGTCAATTCCAGGAGGTAAGATCGAACGCTTTAAGGGGCTTGGTGAACTTTCTCCTGATGAGATGAGAGATCTTTGTATGGATAAAGATAAGCGTACAGTAGCAATCTTTAAGTTTAATGACTTCAAAAAAGATATGGATAAAATTAATATCATTATGAGTACAAAGAAAGAGTTCGTTGAAGCTCGAGCAAAGCTTATGCAAAGTCAGAGAATCTCGACACTTGACTTGGACACATAAGCCATGTAATGAATTTGGTACAAGAGATTTTGAGATACATACTATAAGTGTGATAAGGTGGATTGAAATATATCCACCTATCTCAAAATCATATAATAACAAAAAGGAGAATTAAAATGAAGGTCTATACGAATAATAACTACAATAAGACGGCCGAAATCAAGAGAACGCTTAAAATGACAAAGATGAATCTTACACCAGATGATATCGATGAGATGGAGGGATTCTTTGCCCAACGAGTCTTTCAGGCTCAAGCTGATGTGGAACTTAGCGACATTGAGGGATATCACATCCTGAAGATGATTGCTATCCACATCATGAATATCAATCGGAGCGCAAATAAGCAGGCATCCTGCAGCAAGTTCAAAGTTAACTTTAAGGATACAGACCGGTACGTTATCATTAACGTTCGGGATATTCCTGATGCTATGAAAACAAGAGATCTTCTTTTGGAGGCTTTCGTCTCTAAGCCTGGAGAAAAGGGCTTCTTCGATGGAGGAGATCTTGTTGCTAGATTCAGCATTGACCCTGTATTTGGCATTGAATCTGCCTGGCATGAACTGGAATCTATTCATGAATTCTGTGATACCATCCAGGCTTATCTGGAACTCACTGAGACCAGAGAGTCTGAGGAACTGAGAAATAGACTTTTCAACTTTATCATGAGCGAGAACACTAAGTTCATTGCCATGAAGAATATCGATCCTCAGTATAATACCCGTAATGCTGAAGCGGTATTCTCTGGCGTACGAGTTGAACTTGAGCTCACGAAGTATGCAGATGAAGATCAGCATACTCAGTTGAGACTTTTCGGTGGTGCACTCTGTGCAGAAGGCACCATTATTGGTAGATTGGACAGTGCTACAATTCGCAAGCACGTCCGTACTACGCTGAATAAATACATTGAAGATGGAGGTGCCATAAATGGCTAATACCAGCGGTGTGAAGCTGGTTGGTGCTGATAAGAGTGGTGGACAGCTCATGTCCATCACTCTCCAGCTCCTTAACCAGAATGAAATTAAAATTTTTAGAAGTTTAGTTGCCGGAGAAACAGAATCTTTCTGTCCTAAATGTCAAGATCCATTTACCAATGCGGATACATATTATCTGAGAATTGATAATCCGTTAGCTCCTGGTGGAATGCTTGGTATGGAGGTTGCTACACCTCAAGTTAAATGCGATCATTGTGGAGAGGTTATCAATCTTTCTATGGTGGATTACACTCCATTCAAGTCCGCATTTCAATTTGTACAAAACTTAAGAAATGAATATAGGAAACGTTTGAATAAAAATAAAGGATGATTTATTCATGAGTAAGAAAGACGAAGGATTTCTGCAGTTAAAGGCAGTGCCTGGTGGACGGTTTGATAACTTTCTGAGAACCAGACAGTGCAAGACTGCTAAGAAATTAATTCCAAAAGATCCAAATGAATATGTAGATGCATTTGTAGACAACTATGGTGTCGGTAAGGTTATGAACATGGATACCATTGATATTGGTGACTATGTATATGACCGTGGGATGAACCATAGTCTGAATGTAAATGTTGGTAGAAATATTCCATGGATTGAAGATGGTCTGAAATCTGTGGAACGTAGAGCTTTGTATATTATGTACAGAGCTAAACTATATCATGGTAAATTCGATAAAGTAGCAGGTGTGACTGGCGATATGCTGAAGTATGTGCATCCTCATGGTGACCAATCTGCAGCAGACACGATTTATCGTTTGGGTAGAAAAAGAACTATGATGTTACCGTATATTACTCCTGCTGGTAACTTTGGTAATATGGAGGATATGAGACCTGCATCTCCAAGATATGCAAGTGCATCATTGTCTCCATATGCTATGGATTGTTTCTTTAGTGAGATGGGTGCAAAATATCCTATCTTTGACGTGAAGGACAATTATAAGTATTCAGATAAAGAACCTGTCTTCTTAACAAGTCGATATCCGAATATTTTGATGCAGTGGAATCTGGGTATTGGTAAAGGTGCCCAAGCTTATCTGGGCGCATTTAATAGTAAAGATATCTTTAAGACTGCACTGAAGATGCTGGATGATCCTGAGTGTAAGGTTGACATTTACCCCGATACTCCAATTCCAGTTGATATTGTCAACAAGAAGGATCTGAAAGGATGTTTTGATAAGCCTCGATTCAAAGTCGAGATGCGAGCCAAATATGAGATTGTAAATGACAAGAAGAAAGATGAGCATGGTAAGATCGTAGATAAATATACGATTGTGTTCACTTCTTTACCAATTACAGTTACTGGTCAGCAGATCAAGAATGAGATTATCAAAAAGAAGGAAGAAGATGCTAAGAAAGGTGCAAATAAACTTCTCCCTGAAGTAATTAACCTTGAGGTGTCGGTATCTGATAAGACTCCAGGTGGAATCAGATTTATTGTTGAGTATGAACGTGGATATGATCCCCAAGCATTAGTTGAGAAGTTATTCAGAATGACTTCTTTAGCTAAGACAATTGGCGTTAAATATCTACTGATTACTGATAATAAACCTGAACTGTATTCACCTAGACAAGTCATGAAAACATGGATTTCTCAACGATATGATCAAAAGCGTAGATATTATCATCAGCTTGTATTAAAAGCTGCTAAGGATAGATCTCGTTTGGAAGCTATCTGTAAGATCTTAGAGACTAGTAAGAATATTGATAGAACGATTGATATTATTAAGAAATCTAAGACGACAGATGACGCGGTTAAAGCTTTGATGAAAGAGTTCTCATTCTCTGAATTTCAAGCTACTTGTATTGTACAATTGAGATTATCCAATTTACCTAAGATGTCCATTGAGGATACAAAAACTGAGCGAGATCAAGCTTTAGCTGACTACAAGCATTATCGTAAACTACTCTCTTCTGAATCTGCAATCAAAGATGCAATTCGTGAGGAGTTAGAAGAAGGTTTACGGAAATACGGTAAGGATCGTATGGCTGATCTTGGTAATAAGCAGGTATCCACAGTTGGAGATCCTGATGAGGTGAAGCAGATCTATTACAATAATGAGATTTATTGGTTAGGTGAGATGCCTAAAATTAGATCTCATTTGGATAAAGAGACAAGACTTTCTGAGAAGTTTATGAATAAGGACCAGATTCTTATTATCAGTAAGACTGGTAATATTAAGATTCTGGATGGTAATGCATTTAAGGAAACTGAAGCTGGTATCTTGTTTAATCAGCTTGGTATCTCTGATGCAGTACGAGTGATTCCTTTGAAATCTTGGGTTGAGAAGATTTATCTTGTTACAGAATCTGGTATGGGTAAAGTTATCATGCTAGACGATGTAATTAAATCTACAAAATCTAAGATTGTAAATCTCTCCGAGGGTGATAAAATCGCTGTAGCAATTCCGACCTCTGGTATGTATAATGGAGTAATTGGTCTTACTACAGATAAAGCGAAAGCGTACTTTACTCACACAGAAGATTATCCGTTACTTAAGAGAACTGCTCAAGGCAATCGGATGATTAAGCTGTCTGGTGAAAAGATTATTAACGGATTCTCTATTCATAACGATAGTTCTCATATCATTATGTGTAGTGAGTTTGGTAATATGAAAGCTATTAACATTGGTGGGTTGAAGTTTAATAAACGGAAACCTCCAGTTGTTGATATGAAGGGTAAGCAGATAATGGAAATCTTCGGTATTGATGTTATTGGATCTCTTGCTGGAACCAATAACAATGCTGAGTATATCCTTCATGGTAACGATAAACCTGAAGTATATGATACAGTAATTGCTGATAAGAGTTCCATTCAATTTGTGGACCGAACTGATCCTAAGAAGAAGATCAAAGTTAAGTTATCTACAACTGTGGGAGATCCTACAAAGGTACTTAAGTTTGGTCGCAACGAGTACTACGAATTCATTAAGCAGAAATGAGGTAATTTGGTATGAAGACACTGTTTGTTATGGTGGGGATTCCCGGTGCTGGTCAGCTCAACACTGTAAGTGAACTTGCTAGAATTCTTAAAGAAGTTCCTGAGAATACAGTGAGTGTGTTTACGAAGAATATTGATGTTCCTCGTAGATACTATGACTGTAACACCGGTTCGATGCTTCAGAAGCGTCACGAAGTATATAAGTGGATTCAGGATGCTGGAAACAATGACTATGCAATCATTGATATCCCGTTCCTGACTGCATTTGATCGGTATGATTTCATTGAAGAGATCGTTCAGGCTGCAGAGAAGGTTGGTAATAAGGATATGATTATCGTTGCTATTTATCATGAGAGATCTTATCGGTATCTCCAGGATAAGTATGCCAATGGTGAGGAGCGTCCTAGCAAGGAGAACCAGCTGATGTTGACCCGTTATGTCCGTCGACTCCAGCAGCCTATTCGTGAGGAAGGATTTGATCTGATTTATCGTATTGGTGGTAAGGATGAACTGAATGTCAATCAGCTTACCAAGATGATGAGCAAGATCGTTGATGATCCTTTCTGGACTGTAACAACAGAGGAGACTTCTAATGAAGAAGAGTAAATCTACTAAGATTACCAAGACTCCACTTCCTCCTAAAGTAGAAGCTCAACAGTTTGTGAATAAACTGATTGACGACTTTAAGAAGGAGCATGGAAACAACTTCACCGATAAAATTTCAGATGGATATCATACGTTCGAAGAGCTATATGATCATCGTACTAAGCTATTCATTGCCCTCTGTATATTATTCCCGTCTAAGATGGTATGGAGAGCTAAGAAGCATCACGATGGAACAATGTACGCAGGTATGTTCATCATGGGTGTAAATACTTTTGATGGACAAGCGACTTATCATCTTGAGGATAAGTACTGGGAAGAAACTAACTTCGTTACAGAGCTTCCTCAGGCACCTGAGTTTGATGGACATACTCCTAGCGTAGCATTATCCAGACTTGTTGCAGCAGCTTGGAGAGTTAGAGGTGCTAATTTCCCTACTAACATGGATAAGATGATGATGTTCAGTGACGATTTATAAATGAATAAATCTCCCCTCATTTGAGGGGAGATTTTTCTTATCTGAAATCAAAATATATTCAAATACATATTATATTTGTGGAGGTGATTAACCATGAGTAAAAGTGATTTTGCCAGAACTATTGAATATCTCAATACTCTGGACAAAAGCGACCTCATCGTAATTGACAAAATCTACGAGACGAGAGGTTATGTCCCTGGCCAATACTCATATAGAGACGGCCGGTGGACGTACAACAGAGATGGTATATGGTACCCCATTTCATATGCCGTCCCAGTTTATGCAAACTAATGGGGTTAAACGAAGAAGTCTATGAGCACAAACGAAAAGAACGATTTGAGCTCATCAGACTACGCGAGCACTCCAAGGAACCAAAAGATTTCAAGACGTTTGTAGTCTTGAACGAATTTAAAATCGGTTTCGAAATTAATTGGGAGAAAGAAACTGTATCTTGGTTCTTATACAAGAAGAAGAAACGACTCGCATCGTACATGACCGAACCATTGTCATTGTATGCTGGAACACTAGCATTAAAGCATTCTCTCTTTAGTTTGATTAACGATCATTATAAGAGAATAGGGAAAGATAGAATTCCCTTATATGCTGAAATGGAGCTATCAGTTCCAGTGAATCATCTTGACTATTTGGTTTGGTCAGGCACCCTGGCGAAAGCATTAGCCAGACAAGAAGTATGATAGGAGGAATGTGATATGTATTGTGTTAATAGCACAATCAATGTCGAAATTGATTGGGACGATGAATCTCCAATTGACTCGGAGATTATCGTCTGGACAGATTAAAGATAAAAAGAAGCCGGGTTCTCCCACCGGCTTCTTTTTTTTTGATTTGTAAATAGGGTCGACATTGATATAATCATTACTATAAGGGGTGAAACCCATGATTCGAGATTTCTTTGCTGCCAGATTAGCACAGAATGTTACTCCTCCGAGATTAAAAGAAGCTTCTCTGGCTATTCAGAAATACATTGATTATAATTCTAATATCTTATTAACGCTTGATATGTCTAAGCGTTATTCTTTTGCTGATAAAGATAGAGCAGTTATTTATAATCTTGCTGATATTACAGAAGACGAGATGGAGCAGCAGATTAAGTTATCTAAGGATATCTATAATAACAACAAGGTTCAATCTAATCCATATTATGCTACTACAACTTTATGTGTACATCAGATTCTGAAATCTAATATGTCTCAGAAAGATAAAGATGTCAATGCTATGAGATTATTGACTTATATGTCTTTCATGATGTATACATCCATCCATAAAGGATCTTTTAAATATGCTCCGAATAAAGAGATTATGGATTATACAATCTCTCATTTGGACAAGTCGTTCAGAATTCATTCTATGCCCTCCATCCTAGCATTTCTTGAAGATAATACTCGTACTGCATATGAAACGTATAAGAATCGTTTCATTCGTTGTACCGATGTAGATATCAAAGATATCAGTGATGCATTCTTTACTCGTATCAAAGGGAAGATCGTTAAGATTGCTAGAGCTTTCTATAAGAACTGGGAAGAAGGAAGATATCTGAATGCTGATTCTGATTCCTTCAGTGAAGAAGATTATCATGAGATGGATAATAATTCTTATGCGATTGAACGACTCGCATCTAAAGTTAATCTGAAACTAATCGATAGACGATTTGATAGAAGATTCTTAAAATATTCAATTACAAGTAGTGATACGTCATTACAGAAATTAAGTAATCTTCTGGAAGACGTTTTACAAAATGATGATACCAATACAGTTAAGAAGTTTATTACTACACTGATTGAATACTATCTTCTTACTTCTGGTAAAGACTATGAGTATATTGCTAAAGGTGATTTTATTACCTATATGAAATCTGCATATGCTTCGAATACCACTGTACCTCAAATGGTATTGGCTAAAAGTATAATGGATGATTGGGTTGATGAACATATGGTTACCTCAGGTAGATCTCGATATGGTAAGACTGCTAAAGCTGGATATAAAAAGTCTCTTTACATGTTTTTCATTTTTATCATTAATCAGGAAGCTAAAAACGTATAATAGGAGGTGGATGAAATGTCTACACGAACTCAGATCGAAAAAGAGATGTATGAATTTCTGGATGACATGGATCCATCTGGAAAGAATACAGAGCGCTTAAAGAAGTTCTTCAAAACGATGGATGATAAGCAGTTCTATAAATATATGGTAGACTTCTTATCTGATGATAATAAATATATCCAGGTCGGATATGAAGCATTTGATAATCCTGTATCTATGGAATTTATCGATAAGATTAGTAGGAAATATGATATTCCATTGTATGAATATGTGTACAAACCTTATCTGAATGGCGATACTCAGAATCCTCCTGCTACTGTTCATCCTGTTATGGTTGTTGATATTCCAATTAAGCGACTGAAACAGATGATTATTACTAAGAACCATTCTTCTATTACGAATGCTAAGCGTGATGCGAGAACTGGTCAGGTTACTGGTCATGATAAGACTGCTCGTGTCACTGATTCTGAAGCATTCTCTCTGATTGTTCAGGAACTTTATCAAGTGGCTCAGGAAGAATATGGTCCTATGGCAGATGACGAAACTGCATTATATGCAATGCTTAGAGAAATTCAACAGAATGGTGAAGTATCTATGGAGGATCTTCCCAACGATCCTCTGAATAAGACTACAATGAATACGATCTATCTCTACTCTATTGGTGCAGGCATTGTAACTAACTTAGTAGAGGAAACTGGATATGTATTACCTACTACGTTAAAGTCCAGAGAAGTAAACGATAAAGCAATTAAACGATAAGGAGGAACTATCATGGAAAAGACTCGTGAAGAACTTGTTGAGGAAATGATTAAAAATATCCAGGATCAGAAACAAGACACATTTCTTGGTGAAGTTGCGATGCCCGGAGTAGATACACGTCTGACTGATAAGAGAGTTATTAAGCAGGAAAAGGAAGGCTAATATGGACTTCTTACTTTAACCAAAATTAAGCTGGGATTAGGTCCCAGCTTAATTATTCTAGAATACTTTTGGGATACATATTATACATGTGAATCAACCGAAAATAACGAATAAAAAGCAAGGAGTGATTCACATGCATGAAAACGAAAAGATTATTCTATTGAAAAAGATTATGCTACTGAAGCGTGATCTAAGGAATCGAGAAGTTGCACATAGAAAAGCAATGGCTTCATTATTTATCATATTCATTGCAGCTGTATTACTGTTTGTAGGAGCTGTGATATTTCTTAATCATAAATACAATGAAACCAAGGCAATGCTTAATCAGAAAGAAGAGCAGATAGAATTTCTCGAACGAACCCCAACAGTAGATATAGGGGTATTAGATAAGATTGAGAAACTTCGGTATGTGGTAGATGCTGGAATTTCAACTGACTTGATTCTTTACGCAGATGAACAATGTAGAGAATGGAATCTACATCCACAGTTCTTGTGGGCAGTTGTAGAACTTGAAAGTAAGTTTGATCCGAATGCTGATAATCTTGCAGGATCTTCAGCAAGAGGATTAGGACAAATTTTAAAAGGTACTGGGAAATATCTCTGGGAAGACATTCTCGGTAATCCAAAGGGGTCATATTATCATGATATGGCATATGATCCCTATGTAAATATTCAATTGATGTGCTGTCATTTAGGAAGCTCGTTTAATCGAGGATGTTTACTAAATGAGGCAATCAAGGCATATTCAGGAGGAACTCCTGGGTATATGGAAAAGTTAATGAATATTGCAGCATCACATGGATATGATCTAAGTGATGTTACATGCAGATATCCACAGGAGGGATGATACGTGTTTACTGAAGAAGAAATGATGAAGATGGTTCAGAAAGATAATTCTCCTAGAGAGAATAAAACTGAAGTAAAGAGACAGCCTACTTCTATAAATAACATTAGAAACCTTCTTGTTGTTGGCTGTGGAGATGGTGGATGCAGCATTGCATCTGATATTGGTAAAGCTGTATCTGAAGCATACATCATTGCTTATAATACATCAGAAAGAGCAATGGATGATGTCCAGGCAGATATCAAAATTCTCGCAGAAGGAGAAGATGGATCTGGTAAGGTCCGTGATTTCTCTAAGGAGATCTTCAAGAAGAACTCTTACAAATATCTGCTGGAAAAAGTCAAGGAAGAGGTAAATAAGACTACCTATGAGTATATACTCGTATGTAGTACTGCAGATGGCGGAACTGGTTCAGGTATGTCTCCTATGGCCGCCAAGATGCTGTCTGACAACCTGGAAATTCCCGTTATCTTACTTGGTGTTTATCCGAGTTTGGACGATGATGCGACTGCTCAGTTCAATGCAATGAGCTGGCAGGTTGAGTGTACCAAGATTGGATTACCTTACATGATTTATGATAATAATCTGAAGGGCTCTAAGAACGTTGCGCATCAGAAAGTTAATGCTGAGATTGCTAATATGACAAGACTTGTCAGTGGTAATCTCTATGGGAATCATGTCGTATCTATTATTGATAATAGAGATATGTACATGCTTCTTCAGCACGTTGGTGGTAGAATTGTTTCTGGTACATCTATCACCAGACCTACTACAAATGAAACCTTAGATGAGTATCTCGAGAAGATGCTTATGGATAATTGCCAACCTCTTCCTGCTAACATTGGAGGTATTGGCATTTTCCTGAAAGGCCCTAAAGAAATTGTGGATCGACTTGATCCATCGATTCCTGAGATCAGAGCAAAATATGGTGATGCTGCGATTCATTATCAGCATATTGAATATGCAACTGATATCCGTATTAGCTTTATCTTCTCTGGTAATGACGAACCAGAAGATAGATTATTCAAAATGAAAGATCGATATGATTACATCATGAATAATCAAAAATCTAAATCTGTCTTTTCAGATATGATGTCTGAACAGATGTCTAATCCTCTTGGTGTTCCTGGTAAAAAGAATCGTAAAGAGGAAGTAGACTTATCTGCACTTGATATTTAATGTAAACAACAGGAGAGGCTTCGGTCTCTCCTGTTTAATATTTTATGGAGGTATTAATATGAACATTAAGAAATTGTACAGCATGTCTAAGAGTCGTGCAAATACGTACAGAGCAAAAGCTATTGCTGGATTGGAATACTACATGGATGGATATGAGACTCGTTATCCTTTATGGGGTGATTTGTCAAAAGTCTTTAATGATCTTATCAATGACGACTATCTTAGTGTCATGGCTCATGTGCATAATATTATCGCCGATGGTTATTATGCAGGTGATGTTCTTTGTGACTATAAAGAGGTGAAGAAGATCTATCTTCATATACTTAGATATGTCACATATAGAACTCTTCAGAACGATGCAGATTGTGGCATAGACAATTTAAAACGTTACGAAGAGATGGGATATTAATAAAGGAGGATTTATATGAACATCTACATGAACAAACAATACCCGAATACAGCCTTTGCATCAAAAGGGGTATTGTATGATTCCATGAGAATCATCAATGCAAAAGCGAAAGAGAAAGATATCCAGACGATTAATATCGATATGGATGCTGAAGGATATCCCAGAAAGATCTATCAAAAAGGAAATGAGTACTCTGTTACTCCTATCTCAAAGGATGCAATTGATATTATCATGCAAAAGTATCCTGATCGAGAAGAGTGGCATGATGTCATTATGGAACGCGTAAAAGGGCAAAAAGGTGTCTATGCCTGCAGACTTCCTGTCAACTTAAATGAGGATGGATATCTTTCTGCAGATGAACATGGGACTGTAGAATATACCAACGATATGGAAACTTTCACATTCGATAATGTTCGCGTTGGTATGGCACGAGTAAAAGTTATCGATGAGAAGCATAAGAAGGTAACAGGAAGAATGTATTCGTACTATCTTCCTACCTCTGATGTGGTATGTAGCGTATATGATACCATCAGAGAGAATGATCCAGATGAAGTTGAAATTGCTGCGGTATATGAATTCACTTCTGGTAATACATGCTTCGCTGTTGTTCAGACTTTGAAAACAACAAACATCATTTTCACAGTGGCAAGCGAAGATTCTGAGGATATCATTGTAATCGAAAACGATGAGGCTCAGTATTACATCAGTGATCCTGAGGCAATTGCATTCATTCGTGATATTCACAATATGAATGGCAGAAGAAATGTTTCTTACTACACAAAATCCAATGCGATTGCTGCATTGAGAAAAACTGAAAAGCTGTATAGCAAGTTTAAGGAGTTATCTAATATCACCTATCATCCTACAAATAAACAGGTTCAGGGATCGAATGGAGTTAGATATCTGGTGGCGAATGCAACGAAGGAAGCTCTGCAAGCTATCATCCAAGCAAATGCTACCAATCCTACCGCTGAGATTCTTCGCAAAGGATTGTTGGATGTGCAGATTTATGTTCCTAGTACATCTGACATTAAACCGATGCAGTATATGAAACTTGCTGGGATTGATCATCCTTTGCATGATATGATCTGGGCAAACATCTATGCAATTGCCCGGAAAGACACCATTAAGGAACTGCAGGACTATATCAATCTCAATATTCACACGATTAAGAGCGTGAAGTAAATACAAAAAGATACTCCTACGGGAGTATCTTTTTACTATTAATTCAATATAAGTATAACTTTAATGTTGGAGGGAACCGTATTATGGCTACTAAGAAATCTTCTACCCCTAAAAATAAAGAAACTACTTATATTTCCAGACAGATGAAGATCTTTGAGAAGAGTCTTGCTGATCAGGTTAAGCAGATTCATGTTCCTGTCTTTGATGTTATGAAAAGTAACATCACAATTGAATCCTTCTTCCTGAACCATATTGACTATGAAGCTATTATGGGAAAGAATGTAAAGCTTCTTGATCGTATGATTATTCATATTATCTGTGACTTTATTGCTGAGCGTATTACTGACGATATGAAGAATTACTACTTCATTGGTGTTTGGGATAAGTATACAATCTACAGTGTTGCTGCAGCTACTGTCACTTTTATGAAGCATGACTCTAAGCCTGATTTGTATCTGACTGCACTTCCTTATGCTACCATTTCTCAGGAAGATCTGGATAAACTTCCTGAAGGATCGTACATGCCTTTCTCTGACTATAATCCTACCAGATTTATTCAGATGGCTAGTAATATCATGAAATCTGTTACCAATACCATGAGTAAAATTATGGTCGATGGTGTACCTCATGCATTTATTAGTCCTGAAGGTAAGTCTAGCACGATTGCACCTTTCATCTATCAGAGATTCTATAATAAGATTAAGTCCAGCATTACTGAACTTCCTTGCAATGTGAATGATCCTACTACGGAAAAGAACATCATGAAGTTTAGTGATACTATTGAGACTCCTATTATGGAATACATTTCTACTGAGTTAAAGGAGTCTGGCTTATCCGATAATATCATCAATCTCTTCTTAGGTGCATCTAATCTTCATATCATTTATACAGTTCCTGAGAATGAGAAGATGGGTGGAATTGTATATCTTTTCAATATGGAATCTAAGGATGATAGATTTGAAACTATCAACGCT
>Ga0310695_10008133_pt1 | contig 16387 bp, 22 predicted proteins | sample RumenRJG_04DNA_FD_203882 | JGI IMG/M metagenome (GOLD analysis project Ga0310695, IMG submission 203882) | Bovine rumen microbial communities from Lethbridge, Alberta, Canada - RJG_04 (v2) (version 2) | ecosystem: Host-associated > Mammals > Digestive system > Stomach > Rumen | place: Canada...
CTAACTCGCTCATACTGAAGATATGGTGGTCGGCACTTACCAGCTGGTGACTCTTTGCCATCTCTATCAACTCATCAATCTGTCCGGCATATACCAGATGATCGCCTCCCATAATGAGCTCGTCTTCCGCGATGGGCGTCGGCACATCGTCGTAGTGGTACATCTCTATCAGGCTGCCACCCTTGATATGGAACAGACCGGCCTCACCTAATGACTGACCAATGTATGGGTTGTCCGAGGGCACTTGAACTTCCACGGTGTACTCGCCCGTCGATTCGAATGCACTCTCTGGTGCCTTGCGGTCGGGTAGCAACTTGCGCATGGCGATGATGGAGAGCACACCGATGAAGAGACAGAACAGACCAGGTATCGTGGTGGCCAGCACATTCATTGCTGTACCGGTTTTGTCAGCATAGAGGCCGGAGATAATCAGGTTTGGCGGCGTACCAATCAGCGTACACACACCTCCCATGCCCGAAGCATAGCTCAGCGGAATCAACAGCTTCGACGGAGAGACGCCCAGTTTCTTCGACCACATCTTGACGATGCCTACGAAGAGGGCCACCACGGTGGTGTTGCTGAGGAACGAACTAAGGGCAGCCACAGGGAGCATCAGTCGGATGACAGCCTTGGAGTAGCTTTCAGGCTGACCCAACAGGTGTTTCACAATCCATTGCAGCACACCGGTGTGGGTGAGTCCGGCCACCACGACAAAGAGTACGCCGATGATGACTACTGACGTAGAGCTGAAGCCTGAGAAGGCCTCCTTCGCATCAAGCACGCCCGTGACGAATAGAATGGAGATGGCTCCAAGAAACACGAGGTCGGCACGTAGTTTGGTAAACAGCAGTACCGTGAACATCGACAGCACCGTAGCTATCGTAATCCAGGCGTAGAGGTTAAACCCCATAAACATCATTTCTTCCATAAACTATATCATTTTTTAATTTTTAATTACTTAATTTTTTCGTGAGCGTGAGTACGTTGTAACCATCGGCTGAGCGCTCGTAGTGCATCGAGTCCATGATTGTCTTCACGAGGTATATGCCCAGACCACCTATCTGGCGTTCGTTCAACTCGGCATCCACATCTACATCCGTATGCTGGGTGGGATCGAAGGGTGCACCATGATCCTTGATAACGAGCGTCAGTACGTTATCGACAACCTTTGCCGTCAGCTCCACATGGCCTCTGATGCCCTTGGGATAGGCGTAGTTAATCACGTTGGCCACCCATTCCTCGATGGCGAGGTTGAGTGTCTTGAACGTGTCTTCGTCGATATCGTGTTCGCGGCATACCGAGAGGAAGAAGCCGCGCATACGGCTCACCTCCGTCATCTCGTTCTTCATGATGATGCGACGGGGTGCCGTTGAATCGTTCTTGCGCGAGGCACCGTGACGCAGGAAAAGCAGCGTCAGGTCGTCGCCCTGTACCGTTCCGTCGGCAAACACGTTGACGTGCTGTTTCAGATAGTCTATCACCTCGATGGCTGAGGCCTGCTTGTTCTTTTCCAAATCGTGCAGCAGACGGTCTTCACCGAAGAGCTTCCTGCCACCGTCGGCTGAGATATACATCGCCTCTGTCAGTCCGTCGGTATAGAGCAACAAGGCTGTATCCTCCGGGAATGCCATCTGCTGTTCCTCGTAACGGTAGTGGTCCTGAATGCCGATGGGCAGATTGGTTTCAGCATCCAGCAGCCGGCATTGTCCGTCGGCGGTTATCAGCGCAGGGGCATTGTGGGCAGCATTGCAATAGGTAAGGTGGTGGGTACGCAGGTCGAGTACACCCACGAAGGCCGTTACAAACACCAGCGATTCGTTGGCCGAGGCGATGGCGTGGTTCATCTGGCGCATGATGTTGGCGGCACTCTGGTAATTGCCAGCCAGATTGCGGAAGAGCGTTCGTGTGACTGCCATGTAGAGCGATGCGGGTACGCCTTTGCCTGCCACGTCGCCGATGATGAAGAACAGTTCGTTGTCCTCGATGATGAAGTCGTACAGGTCGCCACCCACTTCCTTGGCAGGAGTCATAGAGGCAAACAGGTCCAAGTCGTCGCGCTCAGGAAACACGGTGGTCAGCATACCCATCTGTATGTCGTGGGCAATGACGAGCTCGCTCTGCAGTCGCTCCTTGCTGGCGGTGGTTGCCTGTAGTTCGGTGATGTGCTGTTTCAGAGAGGTCTGCATATACTCAAACGCGTTGCGCAACTGTAGCAGTTCGTCCTCTGAGTGAATCTTCGGCAAAGGGGTGTCAAGATTGCCGTCGGCTATGCTCACCGCTGACTCAGCAAACTCTTGCAAGGGTTTTGACATCTGGTAGATGGCCCAGGTGCAGAATACAAACAGCAACGCCAGTCCGACGAAGAATACGATGGTGCCGTATTTCACAATCTGATGGGTCAAAGGCAGCGTCATGTTGTCGCCTGTGAAATGGAAGAACAGCACTACGGCCACAAGAAATACGGAGGCCGCAATCCCCATGATACGAAAACTCAGTCTTGCAGCAAACGACTTCCTGTAAGCCAGATCGTACTTGTATTCAAAATTCGGTTCTTCCACCATTTCAGATTACCATTCTGTATATTGTATTACTTTTACTTATTCAGTCATCAATATTGCAGCATTATTGCTATGCAAAAATACATAGAATGGTCTTTTTCTCAAAATAATGACTCAAAATTTAATTATAATTATACATTTCGGGATTTTTGCCGCTTTGCTCGTCGAAGAACTGGTCATCCACTTCTTTGCTCTCCATTTCATTTCACCGACAAAGGTACGAAAAAAATCCCAAAGCATTTTGTTTCTGCCTTGGGCAAAACTGTTTCGACTGAGACGGGCAAGGTGGATGTTACGCTGGACGAAGGCTGCACTTGGAATCTCACAGCCGACACCTATATCACATCATTTACAGGCGATGCCTCGCACATCAAGTGCAATGGCCACTGCCTATATGTGAATGGTAAGGAGTTGAAGACTAAGGAGTAAAAAATATTGTATCAGGATTAAATAGGCCCCGGCTTGCATTCCTGCAGGTCGGGGCCTTAAAACTACGATAAACATTGCTGCCAATTTCTTAAACTCGTTTAAACATTGGCAGTTCAGAAGATAGATGCCTCCATCAGCCGCTTGCGCCTCAATGCTCGTTTCTCGTCTTTGTTCATTATTTAATGCTTCAATGTCATTATCTTCGTGGGACAAGCTAATACGCACTTACCGCACTTCAGGCAGTCAGGATGCAGATAGCCGATGACCTCGCCGCGAGAGTCGTAGGGCGTGAGCTGCATCGGGCAGACGCGGGCGCACTGCTTGCATTTCATCTGACAGGCACTCGACACGTGGATGTTCGTGAATGCTTTTGGCAGTGGTGCTTTCTTAGGTGCTACCCAGTTGGAGATGGTTCCCATTGGACAGAACGAACACCATGTGCGTGGTGCATAGATGAAAGAAAGCGTGACACCAACGATGGTAGTCATTACGATAATCGTCCAAAAGACCTTGCCTATACCAGCCCACATGGGAAGTCCGCCCTCGCTCCAAGGCACAAAGCTTAGTTGGATGCCAAACATAGTGAAGATGAAGAACACCATGAACAGACGAAAGCCGAAGGTTCGCACAAATTTGGGAATCGGACGATGGGGTGAGTACTTTGACAGCAATCGGTCGTACATATTGCCGCGAGGACACACATGTCCGCACCACCAGCGGCCCTTAAAGATGCTCGTCACCACAGGGCCGATCATACAGATGAGTGCCAATAGGCCAATCACTGGGAAGAACCAGCCGAGGATGATATAAGCGATGATAATCCAGTAGAGCGGAAGCCCTGGAGTCTCGAAGTGACGGTGGAAACGCTTCTGTGTCATAATTCTATTTCTCCTTATTTTTTAATGTGTCAATAATTGTGTCGAGTTCACTGGCAAACTTGGCATAGTCGTCCAATTGGAAAGGCAATTTCTCTTCCACGTCTGCACCTAATGACAGGCAATACTCACGATAGTCTTCTATGTTCATATATTTTTCAGATATGATTTAATACCCAAGCAAATCCCTTGGCAGTCCTTTCGTCGGAATGCTGGAAGTGATTGCCGGGATTCCATTCAAGAATGGTGTTGATGCCTTGTGCTGTCAACATTTCCTGTTGCTTGCGAATGCAGTTGCCAACCTGAGCCATTGTAGGATTCTTCGTCTTCTCTTCCTTATCACCAAGGCTGAGATAAACAGAGGTAGCCAAAGGGCTATTGCTCTCTGCATACTCCATCCATTGAGGATACCAAACGGATGGCGATACGGCTGCGATACCATCGAATAATTCAGTCTGATAACTTGACCATAAGGCAAAGAAGCCTGCCAAAGAGTAGCCGCCTAAGACACATTGTATCTTGTCCTTATCGAACAGTTGCTTTTGCTCCAACTGAGGAATCAGCGTATCCTTGATGAAAGAAAGAGTCGCTACTGCTTCTTCTCCAAAGGGAATTTTCCCAAAGACTGCAGGAGCCGTCCAAGGTGTTAGTTCGCTCTGCCAATCTTTGATCTCAAACGCTACAAGCGTGAAGGACTTATTGGTTAGGGACTGAATCGTTGCTACCTCATTGTCCAATACCTCTAAATCATGCTCATCAATGGGCTGTATCAGCAGATATTCTGGCTGCTCAGACTTGTATATGGTACAAGTTTTATCAGCGATTTGAAAGGTCTCCTTCTTCATCATAATTTTAGCAGCTCACTCAATTCATTCATTGTACCACATCTAAAAGGCTGCAGCTGTTCTCCCATCACACTCTTCATCACATCATGCACATTGTCACCTGTGCAATGGCTGGTATAAAACAGCGTTTCAGGATAGTTGGCCTTCAACCGTTTAGCCAAAGCTGCCAATTCTTCCTCCGATTCCTGGCCGTCGAGTAAATGGAACCCACCTATTACGGTATGAACAGACCAAGGACAGGCGGCCAGAATGTTCTCCAGTCCGCTGTGAGCGCAGCCTGTAAATAGCAGACCATCGACATACAAGGCCAACTCATGACGGAAATCGTCGTGAATATAATCTCCATTGACTTCGTCGAACTCCTCCTCGCTCGACAATGTTGATGCAAGCACCACATTGTTCTCACTCGTTCGTCGTTTGATATCCTGCACATAGAGGTTTTGATTCCCCTTGGGCATTGGATGATTCTGACGGATATGGGCAATCACATGGAGACCTTCTGCAATCTCACAGGTTTGGTCTATCAAGATAAGCCTGTTTTCGTCTATCTCCGGCCACTCCGTGGTAATGCTATGCAGATTACCTCGTTTGGAAAAGAACATTCCGCTCATAGCATCAGGTGAGACAATGACCTGAGCCTGTCGATTATGCTCCAAGAAGTATTGTAAGCCTCCTGCATGATCACTATGTCCGTGAGAAATGAAAACATAATCCACATCACTAAGATTTACACCCAGCAACTCTGCATTTTGGATAAACACATCACTTGCTCCTGTATCAAGCAAAATCTTGTGCCGCTCTGTTTCCAACAGGATAGAAAGCCCATGCTCTGTGGATAGACGGCTAATTCCCGACGTGCCGTCGCCTACCCGTAGCCTTTCGCTGCTTCGATTATCTGATAATACTATCCACTTCATCGCTATTTTGATTTGCCATCGCTAATTCTCCTAAATAATGTTCTTTTCTGTAAAAAGCGAATAAATTCGAGCGGCAAATTTAGTCATTTAAGATGGAATATGAATAAAAATGCGTAAATTTGTGCCAAGTTTTAACGAAATATTAGGATTTGAGCAGTATTGTTCTCTCAATATTTCTGCTGAGCATCGGTGCGAGTTTCATCCAGCGCACCACAGGATTCGGCTTCGGCATCTTCATCATGACGATGCTGCCGTTCCTGATGCCCAGCTATGGCGAGGCCACGACACTCTCAGGACTGCTCGCTATCACGACTTCTGCAGCTATCGTATGGCGGTTGCGGAGCTATGTCACTTGGCAACGGCTTTGGCCGATCCTGCTGACATTCATTATTGTCTCGACCATTGCCATATTTGCCCTGACACGTATCGAAGACCACATCTTACGACGTATTCTTGGTGTGGCACTCATTCTGATCAGCATCTATTTTATGCTGTTTAGTACTCGTATTAAACTGCCAACGACGAAAAAAGTGCAGATAGGTGCTGGAGCATTGAGCGGACTAATGGGCGGTTTCTTCGGTATGCAAGGCCCGCCCGCCGTGCTTTACTTCATCCAAAGTGAGCCGACAAAGGAGCACTATATGGCAATGGCTCAGACCTATTTCCTGATTGGCAATGTGATGATGACTGGTGTGAGAGCCTATAACGGTTTCTTTACTACGACTGTCACCGTTGATTATCTCTATGGCTTCGGTGGTGTCATCATCGGTACAATGCTGGGTGCATACGTCTTCAAACATATCCCCAACCGCATCTTCCGCTACATAGTCTATGCCTATATCTGCATCAGCGGATTCATCATATTGATAACAAATTAATAAAACGAAAATATGAAGAAGATTCTAACCCTCTTATTGGCTGCCCTCGGGCTAAACACAGCATGCAGCCAGAACTTTGAAAATTATGAAGTGAAGGAATTTGCCGAATTGATAGCAGACTCTAACGTGGTAATCCTCGATGTAAGGAAGGCCGATGAGTTTGCCGAAGGGCATATCAAGGGAGCTGTTCTTATTGACCAGTTCCAAAGCGACTTCGTGGAACAAGCTAAGGCAAAGCTGCCGAAAGACAAGACTATCGCCGTCTATTGCCGCAGCGGTCGCCGCTCAGCCAATGCTGCCGGAAAGTTGGCAGATGTCGGTTATAAATGCGTAAACCTCAAAGGTGGTATCCTCGCATGGAAAGAGGTGAATATGCCAGTGATTAACGATTGACTTCCTTTTGGTAAGCTAACCGCTCATCACCCGATAGCAGATATTAATTTACCATACGCGAAATGAGCAGTCCGCAAAAAAGAAGATAAAGCAGGCGGGTTAAACCTATCTGCAATTTAATTGCGTACTTGGTGTCGCTCCGTTAGTACTGCTCCTCGTGGTCGTAGCGGGGCATGTGGCGAATAGTCAGCTTGTGTACGGCAGCCTGCGCCATAGCTTCGTAAGCACGCTCGCTGGGGTGCAGATGGTCGCCGCTGTCGTAGCCCTCGGCAAAGGCTTTGGGATTGGTATTGCAGCGAACGGCTGCGTCGAAGTCGATGCATCCGTCGAAGAGGGGCGATGTACGTAACCACTCGTTAAACTCCTGTCGCATGCGGTCGCGATCCTCATTGTAGGTGCGCCATCCGTAGATAGGGAGTAGGGTACCGCTCCACACCTTTAGTCCCATGGCTTTGGCGGGTTTCACGTATATATTTTCTACACCGTGTTCCATCTCCTCAACCGTAGGTAGGTCGCTCCACGGGCGGAAGGGGTTCACATCTTCGCCTACAGGATGGATGATGTCGTTGATGCCATGCTGAATGATGACATCCGTTGCACCTGCTACATTCATTTCGATGGGGAAGCGCGTGGCTCCTTTTAGTCCGTAGGCTTGATAGGTGATACAATCGTATTGTCGCAGGATGCGGGTGCCGCTGACGGCTCTGCGGATGATGGCTACGTTAGAACCAAATGCAAGCTGTGCCATATAGTCGGGCCACGACTGGGCAGTAATCGAGTCGCCATAACATACAATGGCGCGATTATTGGCTGATGTCAGCACGTCGATGGTGTTCAGGAAGTAGAACCAGTTGGTGTGGCGTGTCAAGTCCAGGGGCAACACATCAGCTTCAGCATAGTCGCCATAGGCATAGAATCCCTTCGACAGCGGTCCCGTGATGAGTGTACCGCTGTTCATCTGCGTATAGTCAGCCATATACATGCTCACTTCTATCGTGTCGCCACGATTCACAGCGTGGCTGATGGCATCGCTCTCGGTCTCTTTGCCAGGCATCAGCGTCACACAGGTCTCGCCATCAAAGGTGATAGGCGTGTGGTCTACAAATACCTTGTTGAGTGTCACAGGTTCTGTACCGGTAAGGTTAGAGAAACGGAATCTCAACTGACTGCCGCTGAAAGGCATTCTTACCGGATAACGTAGCGTCAGGTTCTTGGCATAGATAGCTTCGCTGCGGTTTGTTATCGATGTGGCGTTGCCCCAGCAAGCCACCCATTTCGTGTTATTGTTGCTCATATGATATAATTTTTCGACAAAGATAGTAATATTTTGCTGCAAAGATACGAAATTATTCTGCAAAGTTACAAAAATTAAATGAATAATTGCTACCTTTGTGCCCAATATGAAATACGGAGTTATCGGCACTGGTGCCATTGGTGGATATTATGGAGCCAAATTGGCTCATGCAGGACAGGAGGTACATTTCCTATTCCACAGCGACTATGAATATGTGAAACAGCACGGTCTGCAGGTAGACTCTTGCGACGGTTCGTTTCATCTGGATGATGTAAATGCCTATCTGAATACGGAGGACATGCCGAAGCTGGAGATGCTGGAGGCTGAGCTGCGGTTCCTTGAAGAAAATAGAAATGGATAATCAAAAAGAGATATTTCCGATAGTAGACGAAGCAGGGAACGTGACAGGCTCTGCCACACGAGGCGAGTGTCATAGTGGCTCGAAGCTGCTACACCCCGTGGTCCACCTGCATGTGTTCAACTCGAAGGGCGACATCTATCTGCAACGACGTCCTGACTGGAAGGATATACAACCAGGGAAGTGGGACACCGCCGTTGGAGGACACATTGATTACGGCGAGACCCCATCAGACGCTCTGCGTCGTGAAGTGCGTGAAGAGTTAGGCATCACCGATTTCGTGGCTGAACCCATCGACAAGTATGTTTTCGAGAGCAAGCGCGAGAAGGAACTGGTATATGTGAACCGTACTGTCTATGACGGTGAGATACGACCATCAGCTGAGGAACTGGATGGTGGTAGGTTTTGGACGATGCAGGAGATTCGCGAGGCTATGGGGAAAGGTGTACTGACCCCCAACTTCGAGAGTGAATTCAACAGATGCTTCGGAGGACTATTTGTGTGACAACTATTAACTAAACATTTTAGATATGAAAAAGATTTTGACTTGCATATTTGCTGCATTTGGGCTAACTACTGCCTGTGGTCAGGGAAACTATGAAACCGACGTTTTTACAACTAAAAGTGGCAAGACGGTGACGTTCCATGCCCTCGTACACGCCAGCATCCGTATTCAGTATGACGGCATGGAGATTCAGATTGACCCTGTGAAAAAACTGGGCAACAAAGTGATTAACTATGCAGCCATGCCAAAGGCTGATTATATTTTCGTGACGCATGAGCACGGCGATCACTTCGACAAGGAGGCTATTAAGTTGCTGACAAAGAAAAGCACGCAGCTGGTCATGAATAAGCGTTGTGAAGAGATGTATGACGGTAAATGTGCCGTATTGCAAAATGACCAAAGGGCCACATTAGGTACCATCAAGGTTGAAGCCGTACCTGCCTATAATACAACGGAGGGACATACACAGTTCCATCCGAAAGGACGCGATAATGGTTACATCCTGACCATCGACGGGCTGAGAATCTATATCGCTGGTGATACCGAGGACATTCCGGAGATGAAGGATATCAAGGACATCGACATCGCTTTCCTTCCCTGCAACCAACCCTACACGATGACACCCGCCCAACTGGTTAAGGCTGCGAGAACCATCAAACCCAAGGTGTTGTTCCCCTATCATTACGGTAAAACGGATGTGAGTGGAATACCAGGACAACTCAAAGGTGATGGCATCGACGTTAGAATCAGACACTACGAATAGGTTATATGAAAGAAGAACAGTATAAGTTACTGGTCAGTCAGATTGCCTCACTCATTGACGGTGAGAAAGACATGATTGCCGTTATGAGCAATGTGGTTGCGGCCATTCATCAGACAATGGGATTCTGGTGGACGGGATTCTATCGGGTGATTGGCAACGAATTGGTTCTTGGCCCATTCCAAGGTCCTGTCGCTTGCATGCACATCCCATATGGAAAAGGTGTGTGTGGCACGGCTTGGCAAAGAGCTGAAACAATCATTGTGCCAGATGTAGAACAATTCCCAGGACATATAGCCTGTAGCAGCGAGTCGAAGTCTGAAATTGTAGTTCCCGTATTTGACCACGATGGCAAGGTAATGGCGGTACTTGATATTGACAGCGAACAGTTGGCAACATTCGATGAAGTAGACCGTAAATATCTGGAGGACATCTGTAAGTTGATAAAAGCATAACGATATGGTATATTAGACATATGGAACAGAAGAAACGAACGACACCGGAGCGTATTACAGAACTCCAGCCAAACGAGATATTCGTATTTGGCAGCAATCTTAGTGGCATGCATGGCGGAGGGGCGGCATTGTTGGCCCATCGCAAGTTTGGAGCCATCTGGGGACAAGGCGTAGGTCTGCAAGGTCAGAGCTATGGCATCCCAACGATGCAGGGTGGGGTAGAAACCATCAGACCTTACGTGGATGAATTCATAGAATTTGCCAAACAGCATCCTGAGCTAATCTTCCTGGTTACTCGTATAGGTTGTGGCATCGCAGGCTTTACTAACGAGGAAATATCACCACTATTCGAGAAGGCTCACTATGTAGAGAATATCGTATTGCCAGAGGGATGGTAAACGAGAGTTCTCCGGGATAGTTTAGGATTAATGCTAATAATTTGCTGGAATGAAATAAAGTTTGTATATTTGAACCGCTAACAACAACAATACATTATGAACAATAACAAATACCCCCATCTCACAAGCTCCATCCAGTTGGGCAAGGTGACTTTCCGTAACCGTATTTTCTCTGTGCCCATATGGCTGTTGCAGGCATACCGCAATCCAGTAGTGCCATGCATAATGTCCGCAGTAGTAGTGATTTTGTTAGTTTTATAGTTTTCATCTTATAATAGCTATTGCAATTTGGTGGTAGTTTAAACTCAGTTAAACATGGGAGGTGTCAAACTGACAAAGCCTTTGTCGGACAGACCTTCGTACACTTCTGACAGAGGATGCATTCTGTAGCATTTTTGCGACTGCGAGTGTTTTTGTTCACCTCGACCCCCATCGGACACACCTTCAGGCATTTCCCACAGCTGATGCACTTGTCCTCATCGCACTTGATGCGAATCAGGGAGTAATAGCTCATGGGCTTCAGGAACACCGTTATCGGGCAGATGTACTTGCAGAAAGCGCGATTGTCTTTCAGCATAATGGCGAGGGTGATGCCGACAGCATAATAGAAAATGTTGCCTGCGACAAAGAGCATGGACATGGTGTAGGCATTGGCCTTTCCAAGCCAGAACAAAAGCAGGATGATAGCCAACGAAAGACCGAACATGATATATCGGATGAATCCCCATTTTTTTCTGGATTCCTTAGGTTGCTTATATGGGAGTAGGTCAAGAATCATGGCAGTCCAGCAGGCATATCCGCACCATCCTCTGCCAAACAACAGCGGTCCGAAAATCTTGGCAATGGCATAGTGGAGAGTACCTGCTCCCCAGAAACCGCAAAGCAGATAATACCACAGTCCTTCAATCTGCATGTTCTCACGGCATATCAGGCCGAGAAACACGAGCATATAAGTTCCTACGCCGAATTGAGTGAACTCCCTGGCGTACTTCCAACCCGCAGCGAACAGGATTCCTCCGAAGCCGATACAAAAGCCGATATACGAGAAGTTCAGTAGGAAGAACAAGTTGCCTGTTGCCTGCCACAACCAAATAGCAATAGCTTCGAATAACAGCCACAAGATGATGGAAGAGCGGTATTTCTTCATTGTCATATCTACTGCGACATCGTGGTTGCGATCATTAATCTATGATTTCATTTGGCGGAGTGATAATCGGCTTACCGTTCTTATCGAGAAGAGGGGTAAGACCACCTGCGTAGCCTTCTTGTACAAACATGTAGTTAACACCTGTTTCTGCATCAATGATGATGCTTACTTGTTTCAATAATCCAGTCTGTTGCTTTTCCCAGACAAATCTTTTGTTCTTTGCCATATTTTTTTTATTTTTTGATTTTTATTCCTCTATGCAGACCCTAGATAACCTTTACTGGCCAACCGTAGTCTTGATACATGATGGCTGTGAGATTGTGATCGCGAACGAATGCCCGCAGCACATCATGTCTGAGCGATTCGTGCTCATCGCCATCACTGTGGTGGATTTGGAAAGCTTCGAAATATTCTCCGAAGATGCGCTTGGCACTAGGCAGGAAACGTGAGCCGTCCTCAACCTGCTCAAATGCCGACACATAGAAGTATTCACCCATCTGGCAGACGTGCATTAAACCAGGATGACTGCCGCCAGAGACGCATTTCAGCGTGTCACCTTCCTGTTTGTAGTTGTATACCCAGAAATCGCCCCAGATGCGGATGTCTGTGGAATCGCTGTCATCGACGGCCACCTCTTGATAGACGGGAACGCTGTATTCGCCCTTTGCATAGTAGCCGGCAATCTGTTCTGCCAGATAGCGTTCGATGGCTGCGTAATAATCTTTCACCTGCTCGTTAACCATCACCATCTGCTTGTCGGCAAACTTCTTGTCAAGGATGATGAGTGATATGGGTCGTGTGCTATATGTCTGAGCCTCTCCAACTTTGGTATCGTAGAAATAGAAAAGCGTGTCGCCCTTCTCTTCAAGTTTTGTAGGGTTGATTTCCGTTGCGAGATTCGTTATAGGCAGGACGATGGCCAGTACGAACTGATTGGTGAAGTCAATCTCCGTAGGTTTGCCTTCCTTGCCCATCGTCGTGGCCATGCCGAAAAGTTTTCCGAACTCTTCTGACGTCGTAATCTTCGGACTCGAAGGAATCTCCTGATTATTTTTGAAGAAGTAGTTCTTGGCCACCTCAAAAGCTACCTCATTACTATTTTCGCCACTCTCAGCAGGAGCGACTGCTTGTTTGTTTCCACATGCTGCCATAACAATCATGGCAGCTAAAGCGAATAATACTTTTTTCATTTGCTATTTCGTACTTTACTTAGTAACATTTGTGTCACATAATTATTTCCATGGTTGTTTTCTGCACTTTCATACCCATGTTCCTGTAGAAACTTAATGCAGCGTCGTTACCCTCCCATACATTCAAGGTAATGTTGTTGCAGCCTATTGATAGAGCATAATCGTGGACATACTCATACAAAGCCTTGCCAACGTGTTTGCCGCGAGCCTTTTCATCTACGCAGATGTCATCAATATATAGCGTCTTGATGTCCTGCAGCAACTTGTCATCCCTGATTACTGTTATTATGCAGAAAGCATGGCCTAAGACACCATTTTCGCTTTCGAAAACGAAAACAGGCTTACTGTTATCGCCGAGCAAGTCTTCAAGTTCTTGCTCATCATATTTGGTCGTGTTCGCTTTGAACAAGTCTGGACGTATCACGTGATGAACCATGTCCACTTGATGCAACAGTTCTATGATACTTGGTATGTCCCTTTTTTTAGCTTTTCTAATCATCGTTCTTGCAAAATTTAATAGCAAAGGTACGAAAAATGGAGAATATTTCGTAACTTTGTCCTCAATAATTAACAAAAGTTGATTTCTGATGGTATGACAAAGGAATATTTAACGGTAAAACATTATCTGAAGACGTTGGAGGAAACCATCCGCCAACAATGGGATCAGAAAGCGCTCTGTGACTTCGAGGGTGATGCGTTTACATATGCCGATGTGGCAACAAGTATCGAACAATTTCGAATTTTCCTCGTCGAGGCGGGTATTACCAAGCGCAGTAAGATTGCCATCTGTGCACGGAACTGCGCTCGTTGGGCCATGACGTTCTGGGACGTCAATGTCAACGAATGTGTGGCGGTGCCCCTCCTTGCCGATTTCCATCCCAACAGCATCTCCACATTCACTCACCACTCTGACAGCGTGCTGCTGTTCACCGACAAAGAGATATGGGAAGGACTCAATCCCGGGCAGATGCCCAACCTTAGGGCTGCTATCAATGTGAAGGACTGCTCGATGCTTTGGCATCGCGACGAGCTGGTGGCCGAGGCATGGGAGAACCACGAGAAGGCTTTTGCACAGAAATATCCTGCTGGTCTGACGAAGGAACAGCTTTCCTATCCTTCTGACAATATGGACAAGCTGGCCATCATCAACTACACCTCTGGAACGACCGGAAATCCCAAAGGTGTCATGCTCACCTACGGGGCCATCTCAGATACCGATGCGTTCGCCAACAGCCATTTCCCCAACCAGCCCGGTGAGACCATCATCTCCATGCTCCCCATGGCCCACATGTACGGACTGGCTATCGAGTTCATCCATCCTAACGTTGACGGTGTGACAGTTTATTTCCTTGGTAAGACGCCGTCGCCGTCGACGCTGCTGAAAGCCATGCAAGAAGTAAAACCCTACATGGTGGTCACAGTCCCGCTGGTGATGGAAAAGGTGTATGCCAATTCCATCAAGCCCGCCCTCGACAAGATGAGATGGCTGACGGCCATACCCCATGCCCGCAAGGCGATCTACAAGCTCGTCCGCAAAAAGGTGTTGGCGGCCTTTGGCGGTCAGGTACGTGGCTTTATCATGGGCGGTGCGGCTCTGAAACCCGAGGTGGAGGATTGTTTCACCAAGATACGCCTGCCTTATACCGTGGGCTATGGCATGACAGAAGCCTGCCCATTGCTTGGTTGGGAGTGGTGTACGGAGTTCATGCCGGGTTCCTGTGGCAAGCCTGTCCACGACCTTCGCATCAATTCCGAAGACCCAAGGAACGTTCCTGGGGAGATACAGGTGCGGGGCGCTAACCTGACCATCGGCTATTACAAGAATCCTGAAGCCAATGCCGCCGCGTTCACCGACGACGGCTGGTTCCGCACGGGCGATCTGGGCCTGTTGGACGAAAACAACAACATCTTCATCCGAGGCCGCATCAAGTCGATGATCCTCAACTCTTCAGGCCAGAACATCTATCCCGAGGAGCTGGAGGCCGTATTGTCGGGCTGCCCATATGTGAGTGAATCGCTGGTCGTAGAGCGCAAGGGGAGGTTGGTTGCCTTGGTATATCCTGAGATACCCGAAGACTTGGACACGAGCAAACGTTCGGAGATTCCCGCGCTCGGCTCTGCCGCTTTGACCAAGGTCAAAGAACTCATTCGCACCACTGCCAACAAGTCACTTCCCGTCTATAGTAAGATCAACGAAGTGGTATTTGTGGACGAGCCTTTCGAAAAGACTCCGAAAATGAGTATCAAGCGTTATCTGTATCGATAACTGATGATTCATTTCAATGTCATTATCTTTGTAGGACAGGCCAGTGTACACTTGCCGCACTTCAATTAGTTATACAACTTCCATTCCGAATGGTGACAGGTCTATCTTCTGTCTGTTAGACGTTGGAACGAAGCGGAAAGTTGCACAATTTCGTCATTTCTCTTTTGAAAATACGTAAACTGCAAGTGTTGGTAGGATTAATAGATGATTATTCCCCGATATATTTTGAGATGGTGGCTACAAGACGTTGAACCACTGGGTCGTTGGCATGATAAGTAAGCAGTTGGCTGATAAATTCCTTTGCCTTATCGTATTGTTTGTCAACATAGGTATAATGACATGCCAACTCCGATAAAGTACGTTTGCCATGAGGGTCAAGCGAATAAACATTCTCGAGAACCTCCAGAGCTTTCTGATAGTCATACTTTCCATACCGATACTCGCAATATAATTGATACCAACCTGCCTCGCAAAGCGGATCTATTTCGAGTATCTGTTTCAAGTAATAGATAGCTCTGTCGCTGTCATGATGATACCCTCCAGGCGAGTTCTCTTTTTCACGAATGCCGTCAAATACCTTGTCAAGCAACTGTCTTATTTTTTCTTCTTTCTCGTTATTATCCATATTCAGCTTTTCTAATACTAACTGGAATCCACGTACTCGTGAGTTGACAGTCATCTACGATGCCAATAAGACTTCAGCCCGCAACATCAAGCAGTTCGTGGCGTAAGCCATTCCATATAATTCCAAAAGATGCTCCGGCTTGCTGTGCAGGTCGGGGCTTTGATAATTATATCAAGCCTTTCCTTTGAACGTATATCCGATACCTTCAACAGCTTTACGGATAGACTCTTCTGTGGCAGGGCCTTTGATGGTAAGGGTGTTGGCTGATGCACTGGCCTTGGCCTTCTCTACACCTGGCAGATCCTCGACGGCACGGACTACGGCAGCCTCGCAATGGCTGCAATGCATGTCCTCGACACGGTAAACGGTCACGTCAGGGTCTAAAGGCTTTTGGGCGGTAAACTTGCTGAAAAACTTCATCATAAGAGCAAATATTATTAATAGTGTTAATACTGTGGCGCAAATAATCTTGAACGGACTGGGCAAGGCGGATG